>Ga0256409_1000041_pt1 | contig 217945 bp, 205 predicted proteins | sample PhySR1_FD_185981 | JGI IMG/M metagenome (GOLD analysis project Ga0256409, IMG submission 185981) | Leaf surface microbial communities from sunflower plants in UC Gill Tract Community Farm, Albany, California, United States - DLSL S.R1 | ecosystem: Host-associated > Plants > Phyllosphere >... | reverse complement strand
GCGCGTAACCGATCGGCCGCTTGCGCGGCTCGTCCCAGCGGGCGCTGAGCGTGGTTTTGCAGCGCGGGCATACCGCTTTGCTGCCATAGGCCAGCGGCGGCAGCGCCACCAGCATGTCGCACTGCGGACACAGCATCAGGTTATCCTGCTGCGCCGCCGAGGGTGCGGAATGACTATGCTGCTGATGATTGTTGTGGGAACACACCATATTCCTCCTAAATAACGTTGCTCACCGGCACGTCGATACCGCCCGCAGCAGCGCGCGGACGGTATCGCAACGGTCAGCCGTTTTTCATCGCTTCCAGCTCTTCCCAGCGGGCGAAGGCCTGCTCGAGCGCCTGCTCAGCGTTAGCCAACGTCGTCAGCACTTCTTGCGTTTCGCTGTGCGGCCGCGTGAAGAAGTCGGCATCGCTCATCTGCGCCTGCAGCGCTTCGATTTCCGCTTCCAGCTGTTCGAGCCGCTGCGGCAACTGTTCCAGTTCGCGCAGCAGGTTGTAACTCAGCTTGGCCGCCGCTTTCTTCGGCTGTTCGGCCTTTTTCTCCGCCGCCGGTTTGCTCGCGCTCGGCGCCGCCTGACGAATCGGTTTCGCTGTCGCGCGCTGGTGATGCGCATCGTAGTAACCGCCGACGAAGGCGTTGATCACGCCATTGCCTTCGAAGATCCAGCACTCGGTCACCGAGTTGTCGACGAACTGACGATCGTGACTGACCAGCAACACAGTGCCCTGATAGCCGTCGATCAGCTCTTCCAGCAGCTCCAGCGTTTCGACGTCGAGATCGTTGGTTGGTTCATCGAGGATCAGCAGATTGCTCGGTTTCAGAAACAGCTTAGCCAACAGCAAGCGGTTACGCTCACCGCCCGACAGCGCCTTCACCGGCGTCATCGCACGTTTCGGGTGGAACAGGAAGTCCTGCAGGTAGCCCAGCACGTGGCGAGGACGGCCATTAACCATCACTTCCTGCTTGCCTTCCGCCAGGTTGTCCATCACCGTGCGCTCCGGATCGAGATCGGCCCGGTGCTGGTCGAAATAGGCCACTTCCAGCTTGGTGCCGCAGTGCACGCGGCCGCTGTCGGCTTTCAGCTGACCGAGCATCAGTTTCAGTAGCGTGGTTTTGCCGCAGCCGTTCGGCCCCACCAGCGCAATCTTGTCGCCGCGCTGCACCTGGGCGGAGAAACCGCGCACCAGCACCTTTTCGCCAACCTGATAATTGACGTCTTCCAGCTCGAATACGATTTTGCCGGAGCGGGTCGCCTCTTCCACCTGCATCTTGGCGGTGCCCATCACTTCACGGCGCTCTGAACGCTCGACGCGCAGCGCCTTCAGCGCGCGCACGCGGCCCTCGTTGCGGGTGCGGCGCGCCTTGATGCCCTGACGGATCCAGACCTCTTCCTGCGCCAGCTTGCGGTCGAACTCGGCGTTTTGCAGCTCTTCCACCCGCAGCGCTTCTTCTTTGCTCTGCAGGTACAGATCGTAGTTACCCGGCCAGGAAACCAGCTTGCCGCGATCCAGATCGACGATGCGCGTCGCCATGTTGCGGATAAACGAACGGTCGTGCGAGATGAAGACGATGCTACCGTCGAACTCTTTCAGGAAACCTTCCAGCCAGTCGATGGTTTCGATATCCAGGTGGTTGGTCGGTTCATCGAGCAACAACACGCGCGGCGAGCTCACCAGCGCGCGGCCCAGCGCCGCTTTGCGCAGCCAGCCGCCGGACAGCGAGGAAAGCTCTGCGTCGCCGTTCAGCCCCAGCTGCAGCAGCACTTCGCTGATGCGGCTGTCGAGCTGCCACAGCCCCTGGTGATCGAGGATCTCCATGATTTGCGCCATGCGCGCCAGGTTTTTCTCGCTCGGGTCGCTTTCCACCAGGTGGGAGATCGCGTGATACGCCTTCAGGTGTTCCGCCTGCTCCGCGACGCCTTCCGCCACAAAGTCGAATACGCTGCCGCCGATATTGCGCGGCGGATCCTGTTGCAAACGCGCCACGATCAGATCCTGTTCGTAGATCACCCGGCCGTCATCCAGCGGGATCTCTTTGCCTAGGATCTTCAGCAGCGTGGATTTGCCGGCGCCGTTGCGCCCGACCAGACACACGCGCTCGTTGTCTTCGATATGAATTTCGGTGTTGTCTAACAATGGCGCATCGCTGAAAGAGAGCCAGGCGCCGGACATGCTGATTAACGACATAGTAATTATTTTCCTTCGCCGGCGTGAGTCACCAGCCAGCAGTTGTGGATCTGACGGTTACGGGCAAAATCCTGCGACAGCGTCTTGGCGGTGATCTCTTTCGCCTCCAGGCCCAGCGCACTCAGCCCTGCCATATCCATTTGGAAACCGCGCTTGTTGTTCGAGAACATGATGGTCCCGTTGCGGCGCAGCAACCGTTTCAAATCTTTCATCAGCGCCAGGTGATCGCGCTGCACGTCAAAGGTGTTCTCCATCCGCTTGGAGTTGGAGAACGTCGGCGGATCGATGAAGATCACGTCGAACTGTTCATTGGCATTGCTCAGCCACGACAGGCAGTCGGCCTGGATCAGCCGATGCTGGCGGCCGGTCAGGCCGTTGGCGCGCAGGTTCTTCTCCGCCCATTCCAGGTAGGTGCGCGACATGTCCACCGTGGTGGTGCTGCGCGCGCCGCCCAGCCCGGCATGCACGCTGGCGGTGCCGGTATAGGCGAACAGGTTGAGGAAGTCCTTGCCGCCGCTCATCTCGCCCAGCATACGGCGCGCAATGCGGTGATCGAGGAACAGGCCGGTATCGAGATAGTCGGTCAGGTTGACCCACAGCTTGGCGTTATACTCTTCCACCAGCAAGAACTCGCCCTTCTGCGCCAGTTTCTCGTACTGGTTTTTGCCCTTCTGCCGCTCGCGGGTTTTCAGGATCAGCTGATTCGACGGCAATTCCAGCACCGCCAGCGTCGCGTTGATCACATCGAACAGGCGCTGACGCGCCTTCTGCGCATCGACGGTTTTCGGCGGCGCATACTCCTGCACCACCACCTTGCTGCCGTAACGGTCCACCGCGACGTTGTATTCTGGCAGATCGGCGTCGTACAGGCGGTAGCATTCGATGCCTTGTTGCTTCGCCCACTTGTCGAGCTTCTTCAAATTCTTGCGCAGACGGTTGGCGAAATCTTCCGCCACCTGCACGCCGCCGGTAGCGTTGCCGGCCGGGCTTGCCGCCAGCTGATAGTTTTTCTGCACGCACTCCAGCGGGCCGTTCTTCGCCTTGAACTGGCGCTCGGCGCGCAGCTGCAGGCAGCTCAACAGCTCCGGCGAGGCGCTGAACAGCGACAGCTGCCAACCGCCAAAGGCGCTTTTCATCACGCGGCCCAGTATGTTGTGCAGCGCGATCAGCGCCGGTTCGCTTTCCAGACGCTCGCCGTACGGCGGGTTGCTGATCACCGTGCCGTGCGGGCCTTCCGGCAGCGGGTTGGTCAAGCGCGCGACGTCGCCGACGTTGAAGGTGATCAGCTCGGCGACGCCGGCGCGGCGGGCGTTGCCGCGCGCCATCTCAATCACCCGGCGATCGATATCGGAACCGAAGAAGCGAGAGGTAGTTTCCTGCAGGCCGCGACGCGCGCGCACCTGCGCTTCGGTGGTGACTTCACGCCACAGTTCGGCGTTGTGACCATTCCAGGCGCTGAAGCCCCAGTGTTGACGGTGCAGGCCCGGCGCGCGATCGGCGGCGATCATCGCCGCTTCGATCAACAGCGTGCCGGAGCCGCACATCGGATCGAGCATCGGCGTGCCCGGCTGCCAGCCGGAACGCAACACGATGGCGGCCGCCAGGTTTTCCTTCAACGGCGCCTGGCCGGTGAGATCGCGGTAGCCGCGCTGGTGCAGGCCTTCGCCGCTCAGATCGAGCGCCACGCTGGCCATATCGCGTTGCAGGAAGACGTTAACGCGAATGTCCGGCTGCTGTTTGGCAACCGTCGGGCGTTGGTCGAGCTTACGGGTGAAGCTGTCAACGATGGCGTCTTTCACCTTCAGCGCGCCATACTGGCTGTTGCGGATCTCTTCGTTCACGCCGCTGAAATGCACGGCGAAGGTTTTATCCACGCCAAAAATGCTCGGCCAGTCAATCGCCTGCACGCCGAGGTAGAGATCCAGGTCGCTGTGCACGCGGAATTCGTTCAGCGGCAACAAAATGCGCGAAGCCAGGCGGCTCCACAGCAGGCTTTGGTACAGAAGACGATCGTCACCCTGAAAATGTACCCCGCCCTGCACCACTTTGCAGTCGTGAGCGCCAAGCGTTTCCAGCTCGCTTTTTAACAGTTCTTCCAATCCACGCGCCGTGCTGGCAAACAGAGAGTTCATATCGTACTTATCACCAAAAAGAAAATTGTTGCGCATTATAGCTAATCCGCACCGCTTGTCATAAAGTTGCTCCCTTCTATTTAATCATCGCACGGAGATAAGGGTGATCACGCTTTCCAGACTCTACGTCCATCCGGTTAAATCACTGCGCGGCTTGCAGCTTTCCTACGCCCAGGTCGGCAGCAGCGGTCTGGCCTTCGACCGCAACTTTATGATCACCGAACCGGACGGCACCTTTATTACCGCGCGCCAATATCCGCAGATGGTGTTGTTCACGCCGGCGCTGTTGCCGGACGGGCTGTTTCTGACCGCGCCGGACGGTGAAAGCGCCGCTATTCGCTTCAGCGACTTCGCGGCCGCGCCGCAGCCGACCGAGGTGTGGGGCAACCATTTCACCGCGCTGATCGCGCCGGATGAGATCAACCGCTGGCTGAGCGGCTATTTCCAGCGCGACGTGCAGCTGCGCTGGCTGGGGCCGGAACTGACCCGCCGGGTCAAGAAACACCCTGAAATCCCGCTGACGTTTGCCGACGGCTACCCTTATCTGCTGATTAACCAAGCTTCATTCAACGACCTGCAGCAGCGTTGCCCCGGCAGCATCAAGCTGGAACAGTTCCGCCCCAATCTGGTGGTGGGCGGCGCTACCGCCTGGGCTGAAGACGGCTGGCAGGTGATCCGCGTCGGCGATGTGATGTTCGATCTGGTGAAACCCTGCAGTCGCTGCGTGCTCACCACCGTCAGCACCGAGCGTGGCCGCAAGCACCCGAGCGGCGAACCGCTCAGCACGCTGCAAAAATTCCGCTCCGCCGACAACGGCGACATCGATTTCGGCCAGAATATGATCGCGCGCAACAGCGGCATCATTCGCGTGGGCGATACGGTGGAAGTCTTGTCAACCAAGCCGCCGCGCCCTTATGGCGCAGGTAAAGTGGTGGAGAGCGTGCAGGCGCCGCAGGACAGCGCGCACAGCGTCACGATCGAATATGAAGGAAAGGTATTTACCGGCAATAACCAGCAGATCCTGCTCGAACAACTGGAACAGCAAGGCATTCGCGTGCCTTACTCGTGCCGCGCCGGGATTTGCGGCAGCTGCCGCATTACATTGCTGAGCGGTGAAGTCGCGCCCCTGAAGAAAAGCGCGCTGGGCGACAACGGCACCATCCTGTGCTGCAGCTGCATCCCGAAAACTGATTTGACGTTGGCGTAATCCGCCTTATACCGCCCTGTCGTAAGCCGGGGCGGCGCTTTCATCCTGCGCGCAAGGTTTCAGCCGATCGTGCATCACCTTGATCGCGTCACCCAAGACCATGGTGCGACCGGCGACCGTCAGCTGATTTTGCGCCAGCAGGCACAGGCTGGCGTTATCCCCGGCCTCCACCACCAGCAGGCGCGCTTCCGCGCCGCTTTCCATCACTTTCACCGCCGCCAGCTCGCCGTTTTTCGGCTGCAACGGGTAGTGCTGCTGCGAGAAATGCCAGCTCTTCGGCATCAGCGGTTTCAGGAAGCGGTAGGCGACCAGCGCATTCAACACCAGCTCGGCGCGCTGTTCATGGCTCAGCTTGACCTGCTTGCACTGTTCTTCATAGGTGAAATAAAGGGCGGCGTCATCCACGCAAAAAGCGCATTCATCGAAGGCGTCCGGCGTTAACATTTTGGCCGGGAAACGTGAACGAAAGATCATACCATTAGCTAAATCCAGCATTAGCCGATCGTGTTCGGCATCAAAATACCAACGCCAATTATCGTCAGGTTTTATCTTCATTTCGTATCCTTCTCGCTGCCCATGCCAACGCCGCACTCACCCTAAAAGGCGATTTTATCACCGATGAAATAGCTTAAACATCGGATAATTCCGCGAACGATATTTAAGCTAACGAACAAAATATAGACGAGCCGGGGGCAGAAATAAACCCCCGGAATAAAATGAGAGGAAAAATATTAGATATGGGTAACGATATCTTTAATCAAACGCGGGCCGTGATAGATAAATCCGGAATAAATTTGCAGCAGGCTCGCGCCGGCCTCCATTTTTTCGCGCGCCGCCGTCAGCGAATCGATGCCGCCTACGCCGATAATCGGCAGACGCCCTTGCAGTTCGGTGGAGAGGCGACGGATCACTTCGGTACTGCGTGATTGCAACGGACGCCCACTTAACCCGCCCGCTTGTTCGCAGTAATTCAGCCCTTGGATCAATTTTCGATCCAACGTGGTATTGGTGGCGATCACGCCATCGATATTATGCCGCACCAGGCTATCGGCAATTTGGATCAATTCTTCTTCAGAAAGATCCGGCGCGATCTTTACCGCTACCGGCACATATTTGTGATGGCGCGCATGTAATTCCTGCTGCTTATTTTTAATCGCAGCCAAAAGATCGTCCAACGCTTCGCCATACTGTAAGGATCGTAACCCCGGCGTATTCGGTGAAGAGATGTTAATCGCGATATATCCGGCATACGGATAAACTTTATCCATGCAGATCAAATAATCGTCTTTGCCCTGCTCGACCGGCGTGTCTTTATTCTTGCCGATATTGATCCCAAGAATGCCGCCGAAATGGGATTTCTTAACGTTTTCAACCAGATTGTCCACGCCATGGTTATTGAACCCCATGCGGTTAATCAGGCCTTCCGCCTCAACCACGCGGAACAAGCGCGGCTTGTCGTTGCCCGGTTGCGGACGCGGCGTCACGGTGCCGACTTCCACATGGCCGAAGCCCATCGCGCCGAACGCATCGATGCATTCGCCGTTTTTATCCAGACCGGCGGCCAATCCCAGCGGGTTTTTAAACGACAGCCCCATGCAGCTGACCGGTTTGGTCGGCACGGACTGACGGACAAGAAACGCTAATGGGGTGCCGGTAATACGGCTGAGCTGACGAAAGGTCACTTCGTGCGCGCGCTCCGGATCGAGCTGGAACAACGCTTTCCTGATGAGGGGGTAGTACATGGACTCTCCTGATTTCCCGGTTGCAAACCGGGGGCGTATTATCCGGTATCCCCCGCCTAATTGGAATTGATTAAAGGCAAAAAAAGCCGTTTTTACGCAATCGTTTTCCCTCTTCATCGCCAAATCGGTGCCAATCCGCTTTTACGCATATCCAAATCAAAAAATGAGATTTAAAAAACGCGCCCGGTTGCTGGTAGGTTTAAAACACTTCCCATTAATTTTCTAATTAAACCTAACTTTTAGTTATAAGGAGTGGCAATGCGCGTTATATCACTGGCCGGTAGCCCACGCATCCCATCACGTTCCGCCGCGCTGCTCTCGTTGAGTCAGAACTGGCTGCGGCAACAAGGGGTGGAGGTGACGGCCTATACCCTGCACGACTTCGATGCCGAAGATCTGCTGTACGCCAACTTCAACAGTCCGGCGATCAAGGCGTTTGCCGACCAGCTGGCGCAGGCCGACGGCCTGCTGATTTCCACGCCGGTTTATAAAGCGTCGTTCTCCGGCGCGCTGAAAACCCTGCTGGACCTGCTGCCGGAACGCGCGCTGGACCATAAAGTGGTGCTGCCGCTGGCGACCGGCGGTTCTGTCGGTCACATGCTGGCGGTGGACTATGCGCTGAAACCGGTTCTGGCGGCGCTCAAAGCGCAAGAGGTGCTGCACGGCGTGTTCGCCGACGACAGTCAGATCCAGCTGACCGGCGAAAGCGCCACGCTCACCGACGCCGTGGCCGCCCGGTTGGAAGAAGCGCTCGCCAGTTTCTATCTGGCGCTTGGGCGCCGCAAACCGCCCGCGCTGCGCGTCGCCTCGCCGCTGACGGCGCGTCAAACCGCCTGAAATGCCTGGAAAAGGAGAGCCTGAATGAAACAACGCAACGCTTTGCGACGTTGGCTGAACGCAGCGGCCTTCACCGGCCTGCTGTCGCTGGTCTGGGCCAACGCCGCCGTCGCGCAGGATCCGGCGCAATTTCGCATCGGTTACCAGAAAGGATCGGTGAGTCTGGTGCTGGCGAAAAGCCACCGGCTGCTGGAGGAGCGCTTCCCCGCCACCCGCATCAGTTGGATTGAATTTCCCGCCGGCCCGCAGATGCTGGAAGCCTTGAACGTCGGCAGCATCGATCTGGGCAGCACCGGTGATATTCCGCCGATCTTCGCGCAGGCCGCCGGGGCGGACCTGCTGTATGTCGGCGTTGAGCCTCCCAAACCGAAGGCGGAAGTGATCCTGGTGCCGGAAAACAGCCCGATCAAAACCGTCGCCGATCTGAAAGGCCATAAGGTCGCATTTCAGAAAGGATCCAGCTCACACAACCTGCTGCTGCGATCGCTGCAAAAGGCCGGCCTGAAATTTACGGATATCCAACCCGCCTACCTGACCCCCGCCGATGCGCGCGCCGCATTCCAGCAGGGCAACGTCGATGCCTGGGCTATCTGGGATCCTTATTATTCCGCCGCGCTGCTGCAGGGCGGCGTTCGGGTGCTCGGCGACGGCACCGATCTGAACCAGACCGGTTCCTTCTATCTGGCGGCGCGCCCTTATGTCGAAGCCAATGGCGCCTTTATCAGCCAGGTCCTGACGGTGCTGACCCAGGCCGATGCGCTCACCCGCAGCGACCGGGCGCAAAGCGTGACCTTGCTGGCCAACGCCATGGGGCTACCGGAACCGGTGATCGCCAGCTATCTGGATCACCGTCCCCCGACCGCCATCACATCGCTCGATGCGCATACGATCGCCGCGCAGCAGCAAACCGCCGACCTGTTTTACGCCAACCGGCTGGTGCCGGTGAAGGTCGACATCTCGCAACGCATCTGGCGCCCAAGCGCGCAATAAATACGGGAGAGCATTGACGATGAGCCTGAACGTTTTCTGGTTTTTACCCACCCACGGCGACGGCCACTATCTTGGCAGCGCACAGGGCGCTCGCAGCGTCGATCACGGTTACTTGCAACAAATCGCCCAAGCGGCGGACCGGCTGGGATTCGGCGGCGTCCTGATCCCCACCGGTCGCTCTTGCGAAGACTCCTGGCTGGTGGCCGCCTCGCTGATCCCGGTCACCCAGCGGCTGAAATTTTTGGTCGCGCTGCGGCCGGGTATCATCTCCCCTACGCTGGCGGCGCGTCAGGCGGCGACGCTGGATCGCCTGTCCAACGGGCGCGCCCTGTTCAATCTGGTCACCGGCGGCGATCCGGAAGAGCTGGCGGCGGAGGGTTTGCATCTCAGTCATGAAGAGCGTTACGAAGCCTCGACCGAGTTCACTCATATCTGGCGCCGGGTGCTGGAAGGTGAAACCGTCGATTTCCACGGCAAGCATATTCAGGTGAAAGACGCCAAACTGCTGTTCCCGCCGGTGCAGCAACCGCGCCCGCCGCTCTATTTCGGCGGATCCTCCGCCGCCGCGCAGGATCTGGCCGCCGAGCAGGTAGAAATGTACCTCACCTGGGGAGAGCCGCCGGCGCAGGTCAAAGAGAAGATCGAAGAGGTGCGCGCCAAAGCGGCGGCGAAGGGCCGGCAGGTACGCTTCGGCATCCGTCTGCACGTCATCGTGCGGGAAACCACCGAAGAAGCCTGGCGCGCCGCCGATCGGCTGATCGCTCACCTCGATGAGGAAACCATCGCCAACGCGCAGCAGGCCTTTGCCCGCTTCGACTCCGTCGGCCAACGGCGCATGGCGGCGCTGCACGGCGGCAAGAAGGATAATCTGGAGATCAGCCCGAACCTGTGGGCCGGCATCGGCCTGGTGCGCGGCGGCGCCGGCACCGCGCTGGTGGGCGATGGCCCGACGGTCGCGGCGCGCATGCAGGAATACGCCGATCTGGGCATCGACACCTTTATTCTCTCCGGCTATCCGCATCTGGAAGAGGCCTACCGCGTCGGCGAACTGCTGTTTCCGCACCTCGACCTGGCACAGGAGGAAACGCCCGCGTGCCTTCAACCGGTGCGCCCGCAGGGCGAAGTAGTGGCCAACATCTATGTTCCGCAAAAAGTGTCGCAGAGCTGAGGAGCGCCCCGATGGCAAAGAACGCGCAACGCATCCTGTACCGGCTGGCCCCTTGGGCGCTGCCGCTGGCGCTGGTGATCATCTGGCAAGTCGCCGTCGAAACCGGCTGGCTGTCCAACCGCATTTTGCCGGCGCCGAGTGCGGTGCTGGCCGCCTTCTGGCGCCTGAGCCAAAGCGGCGAACTGTGGCAGCACCTGAGCATCAGCAGCCAGCGCGCGTTGATCGGCTTTGGCATCGGCGGCAGCATCGGACTGATTCTCGGCTTTATTACCGGGCTGTCGCGCTGGGGTGAACGCCTGTTGGACAGTTCGGTGCAAATGATCCGCAACGTGCCGCACCTGGCGCTAATCCCACTGGTGATCCTGTGGTTCGGCATCGATGAATCCGCCAAGATCTTTCTGGTGGCGCTCGGCACGTTGTTCCCGATTTATCTCAATACCTATCACGGCATCAAAAACATCGATCGCGGCCTGCTGGAGATGGCGCGCAGCTACGGTCTGAGCGGTTTTCGCCTGTTCACGCAGGTGGTGCTGCCGGGCGCGTTGCCGTCGATTATGGTCGGCGTGCGTTTCGCCCTCGGGTTCATGTGGTTGACGCTGATCGTCGCCGAAACCATCTCGGCCAACTCCGGCATCGGTTATCTGGCGATGAACGCGCGTGAATTTCTGCAAACCGACGTGGTGGTGGTGGCGATCGTGCTGTACGCCCTTCTCGGCAAGCTGGCGGACGTGGGCGCGCAACTGCTGGAACGCGTCTGGCTGCGCTGGCATCCGGCCTATCAACTGAAACAGGGAGAAGCGCTATGACCCTTCCCGCTCGCCTTGCGCAAGGCACGCCGGTGACGCTGGAGTCCATCGGCAAACGTTACGGCAACCGCACCGTGCTGGATAACATTCAGCTACGCATCTCTGCCGGGCAGTTCGTGGCGGTGGTCGGCCGCAGCGGCTGCGGCAAGAGCACCCTGCTGCGTCTGTTGGCCGGCCTGGAACAGGCCAGCAGCGGCGCGCTGCTCAGCGGCAATGCGCCGCTTGCCGCCGCCAAAGAGGATACCCGGCTGATGTTTCAGGATGCGCGCCTGTTGCCGTGGAAAACGGTGATCGACAACGTGGGTCTGGGGCTGCGCGGCCAGTGGCGCGACGCGGCGCTGCAGGCGCTGGCCGCGGTCGGTTTGGCGGATCGCGCCCGCGACTGGCCGGCGGCGCTGTCCGGCGGACAAAAGCAGCGGGTCGCCCTGGCGCGCGCGTTGATCCACCGCCCCCGCCTGCTGCTGCTGGACGAACCGCTCGGGGCGCTGGATGCCCTGACGCGCATCGAGATGCAGGGGCTGATAGAATCGCTGTGGCAACAGCACGGTTTTACCGTACTGCTGGTGACGCACGACGTCAGCGAAGCCATCGCGCTGGCGGATCGGGTGATCCTGATTGAAGAGGGCCACATCGGACTGGATCTGAGCATCGATCTGCCGCGGCCACGCCGCAAAGGCTCGGCCAGGCTGGCGGAACTGGAAGCTTAAGTGCTGGAGCGGGTGTTATCGCCGCCGGTCACCGCGGCCAGCCCACGCCAGGCGGCGAATTGAACGAAAAAAGGGACGGCGCAGGCCGTCCCTTTGGGTATTCACGGTGAGAAGATTAGGCGTCGAGCGCCTTGCTGATCTTCTCGTACAGATCGCCGGACAGGTTTTCCAACCCTTTCAGCTGTTCCAACGCTTTGCGCATCAGCGCCTGGCGACCGGCGTCGTAACGCTTCAGGCGAATCAGCGGTTCGATCAGGCGCGCGGCGATCTGCGGGTTGCGCTGGTTGAGATCGCTGAGGATCTCCACCAGGAATTGATAACCGCTGCCATCCGCCGCATGGAACGCCGCCGGGTTGCCGGAAGCGAAGCCGCCGATCAGCGAGCGGGTGCGGTTCGGGTTGCTCAGGCTGAACGAGCGGTGTTGCAGCAGCGCACGCACCTTGCTCAACACATCCGCCGACGGGCTGCTCCCCTGCAGCACGAACCATTTGTCCATCACCAGGCCATCCTGATGCCAGCGCTCGTCGAACGCCGCCAACAGCGCATCGCGACACGGCAACTGGGCCGCAACCGCAGCGGACAGCGCCGCCAGCGAGTCGGTCATGTTATCCGCCTGGCGATACTGTTCGCTCACCAGTTGGTCCGCCAGCGCCGCATCTTCGCCGAACGCCAGATAACCCAGGCACACATTGCGCAAGGCGCGCTTGGCGATGTCGGCGTGCTCCACGCGGTAGCCGTCGGTCTTGTTGGCGTGATACACCGCCAGCCACTCATCGGCCAACTCCCGCGCCAGGCAGCGAACGATCGCTTCGTGCACCGCGGCGATCGCTTCCGGATCGATGGTGGCGAACAGTTCAGCGATTTCGTTCTCCGACGGCAGCGTCAGGATCTGCGCCGCCAGCGCCGGATCCAGCGTCTCGTTCAGCAACACCGCACGGAACGCGTCGGCCACGTGCAGCGGCAGCGACAACGGCTGCTTCTGCTGGTGCCGCGCCACGTTCAGTTTGATGTAGGTCGCAAGCAGGCTCTGCGCCGCATCCCAACGCGCAAACTCATTGCGCGCGTGCTGCATCAGGAAGGTCAGTTGCTGATCGCTGTACGGATAATCCAGTTTCACCGGCGCAGAGAATTCACGCAGCAGCGACGGCACCGGCTTGTGCGCCACGCCGTCGAACACGAAGGTCTGCTCCGCTTCGGTGACGTTCAGCACGTTGTTGACCGGCAGGCCACCCTTCTGCAGCGCGATGACGTTGCCTTCGCTGTCGTACAGCTCGATATCCAGCGGGATATGCAGCGGCAACTTCTCAGGCTGATCGGCGGTCGGCGCGGTTTTCTGGCTGACATGCAGGCGATATTGCTGAGTTTCCGCATCGTACTCGTCGCGCACCGTCAACAGCGGCGTGCCGGACTGGCTATACCAACGGCGGAAGCGCGACAGATCCACGTTGGACGCGTCCTCCATCGCCTGTACGAAGTCATCGCAGGTGGCGGCGCTGCCGTCGTGGCGTTCGAAATAGAGCTGCATCCCTTTCTGGAAGTTCTCTTCCCCCAGCAGGGTGTGCATCATGCGGATCACTTCAGAACCTTTCTCATACACCGTCAGGGTGTAAAAGTTGTTCATCTCGATGACTTTATCCGGACGAATGGCATGCGCCATCGGGCTGGCGTCTTCGGCGAACTGCGCGCCGCGCATCACGCGCACGTTATCGATGCGGTTGACCGAACGCGAGCCCAGATCGGAACTGAACTCTTGATCGCGGAACACCGTCAGCCCCTCTTTCAGGCTGAGCTGGAACCAGTCGCGGCAGGTGACGCGGTTGCCGGTCCAGTTGTGGAAGTATTCGTGGCCAATCACCGCTTCGATGTTCAGGTAATCTTTGTCGGTGGCGGTTTCCGCCTTCGCCAACACGTATTTGGAGTTAAAGATATTTAACCCTTTGTTCTCCATCGCGCCCATATTGAAGAAATCGACCGCCACGATCATATAAATGTCGAGATCGTATTCCAGACCGAAGCGGGTCTCGTCCCACTTCATCGAGTTTTTCAACGAGGTCATCGCCCAGTCGGCGCGATCCAGGTTGCCGCGATCGACAAACAGCTCCAGCGCGACCTTACGGCCGGAACGGGTGGTGAAGCTGTCGCGCAGCACGTCGAAGTCCCCCGCCACCAACGCGAACAGGTAGCAAGGTTTCGGGAACGGATCCTGCCATTGCACCCAGTGGCGACCATCGGCCAATTCACCCTGGCCAATACGGTTGCCGTTCGACAGCAGGAACGGATAGCGCGCCTTGTCGGCCACGATGCGGGTGGTAAAGCGCGCCAGCACGTCCGGGCGATCCTGGTAATAGGTAATATGATGGAAGCCTTCGGCTTCGCATTGCGTGCACAGCGCATCGCCGGACAGATACAGCCCTTCCAGCGCGGTGTTTTTCGCCGGGTGAATATCGTTGACGATGGTCAGAGTGAATTGTGCCGGCAACGCTTCGACGATCAGCTGGTTATCCTGCTGACGATAGGCGCTCCACGGTTGACCGTCGACCTGAATGCTCACCAGCGTCAGATCCTCGCCATCCAGCACCAGCGGTGCGCCGGCCGCGCCCTGACGTTTGATTTTACTGACGGCGGTCACGCGCGTGGTTTCCGCGTCCAGACTGAAGTCCAAATCGATGTCGGTCGTGGTGTAATCGGGCGCGCGATAATCGTGGCGATATTTTGCCTGTGGCTGTTGTGTCATAAAAACCCTTAAACGTCTCAGTGAGTTATAGGTGCCAGGCCGCTCTTCTCCTCCGCGCCGTCGCTGGAGATTTCCCCTGCGGCGCTCGGCGAACCTGATTGTGAATAAACTGTATCACAGCTGGCTGAAAAGCCCAGATCCGCCGGGCAAGCGCGATAAAGAAATCAGAGGCAAATCATAGTTCACCCACCAGATGGCAGCGCGGGTGACCAATGGCTAAATAAAAATCAGCATTTAATGCTAAAAAACCGCCTTCGCGGCGCTCCGGCATTGTTGAGGCGGCACAGGCGGCATGATGGTATAATTGCCGAATCAGGCTCAGGGATGACTCGCACTATGAAAATCAAATACGCTATCTATTTTTTCACCCTGTGCCTGATGACCTCCTTCTCGCTGTTCATCGTCGAGGAACTGCTCGAAGCCCATACCGAGTACCGCGATAACCAGCTCAACCTGTATAAGATCGATCGCGCCAAAGAAATCTCCGAGGCCTTTCAGGCTTCGCTGCAGGCTCACCGTCTCAAACGCTTGAGCCTGATCGATCCGCAAATCACTCGCGCGCAGTGTCTGGCCGCCGATCGGGTGGCGCGCGAGAAAATCGCCCGGATCCGCGAGCATCTGAACGACACGGTCGCCAGGGAGCTGGGTGTGCGGCAAAAAATCGCCGCGCTGTCGATGATCGGCCTGATGGAACAGTTGCTGGATAACGACAACCTGCAGCTTTCGCAGGTCAACAACGCCAACGCCAACCTGTTCAATATCAACAGCGCCTACTACATCTCGCAAACCAGCAAGAGCTATTACCGCTACACCTACGATACCCGAATGGTGGATACCGACTCCTTTATGTTTCTCGAGGCCATTCGCCTCAACAACCGGCTGAATATGTCGCTGACGGAGTTAAGCGACCAGATTATCGACGTCAACGTCAGCCCGCTCGATCGCAAAGACGCCTATCTGAAGTCCATTCAGTTGACCGGCGTCCTGAACGCGCTGAGCACCCGGTTGATCTTCATGAAGCTCAACTACGACGACGTGCAAACCACCAGCATCGTCAATCAGTTGCTCACCCAGGTGTCTACCGAACGCCTCAAGCAGATTACCGATGGGCTATACACCGCCATCAATACCCAAAAGCCCTATCCCGCCGCGCTGATCTCGCGCTATGTCGACGAGTTGAGCGGGCTTTCGCAGACGCTGTATCAACGCAGTTTCGAGCTGGAAACCGTCGCTTCGCGTCACAAGATTTATGACAGCCAGACCACCATTTACGGCATGATCGCGCTCGCCGGTCTGGTAGTGCTGCTGTTCATTTTGCCGGCGCTGGTGTTCTGCACCAACATCAACCGCTGGTTGACCAAAACCCACAACAATATCGTGCGGCTGTCGCGCGGCGAGATGAATATCGATCGCAACGACGCCTTCTACAGCCGGGAACTGATCGCCATCAGCGACGCCATTCAACAGCTCAGACAATATCAGTTGGACAAGGTCTCGCTGGAAAGCGAGAAACAGCTGCTGATTAAAGAGCTTGAGGCCTCTTCCTTCCTCGATCCGCTCACCAACATTTATAACCGCCGTAAATTCTTCCTCGAATGCCAGCTATTGGGCGACGGTAGCTACCCGCAGGCCTTTTGCCTGATCGATATCGACAACTTCAAACAGCTCAACGACAGCTACGGCCACGATGTCGGTGACCGGGCGTTGGTGGAATTCGGCCATCTGTTGCAACGCGCGTTTCGCGCCAGCGACATCTTCTGCCGCTACGGTGGCGAAGAGTTCGCGGTGCTGCTGGGCAACTGTTCGTTGGACAACGCGCGGGACATCATGGAGCAATTGCGCGCCCGCACCCATCGCCTGACGCTAAATTTGGCCGACGGGCGGCAAGTGCGTTTCACCACCAGCTGCGGCATTGCGCCGGTCAACGCGTTCACTGCGCTGCAGGCGGCGATAAAACAGGCGGACGAAGCGCTCTATTTTTGCAAAAAGAACGGCAAGGATCGGGTCAGCGTGCACACCCAGGCCGGGTTTATCTGATTTGTTGTTTAAAATAATTAACATTATAATTTTTATGACTAATTAGGCTAAGTCATTCACCTTACAGGCATATCTGGCTTTTTTCTCCCGCCGCCGTCGCCAGCCCGCCATAAAGGCACGTTTAATCCTCGACCCGCTTCGGTGATTTATGGTGTGATGCAGCTTCAATAACAGGATAATCCGGGTATACTCCACCCCCACTTTTATGATTATCCGGATTTGGACACGCGCCTGACGAGGATGCTGTAACGCGCTATGACTCAATACGCTTCCCCGATTTTGACATCACTGCTTGATACCGATGCTTACAAGCTTCATATGCAGCAAGCAGTGTTCCATCGCTATCCCGCGATCAGCGTGGCGGCGGAATTCCGCTGCCGCGGCGACGAACTGCTGGGCGAATATGCCGACGAGATCCGCGCGCAGGTCGCCCTGATGAGCCAGCTGGCGCTGACCGACGCCGAATTCGCTTACCTTTCGGGTCTGCCCTTCTTCCGTCAAGATTACCTGAGCTGGCTGAGCACGTTCCGATACGATCCGCAGCAGGTGACCATCGACAACCGCGACGGCAAGCTGCAAATCCGCATCGCCGGGCCGTGGCGTGAAGTGATCATGTGGGAAGTGCCGCTGCTGGCGGTGATCAGCGAAGTGGTGCACCGCCGGCGTTCTCCGCTGGCGACGCCGGAACAGGCGGTAGCCCACCTGCAAACCAAGTTGGCGCAGTTCAAGACGCTGGCGGGCGATTTGGATCTTTCACGCTTCAAGCTGATGGACTTCGGCACCCGTCGCCGTTTCTCCCAGGGCGTACAACAGGCCATCGTCAGCACCTTGCAGGCCGAATTCCCGTACCTGTCGGGCACCAGCAATTACGATCTGGCGCATCAGCTCGGCCTGGCGCCGGTCGGCACGCAGGCGCATGAATGGTTCCAGGCGCATCAGCAGATAAGCCCGGTGCTGGCCAACAGCCAGCGCGCCGCATTGCAGGCCTGGCTGGATGAATACCCGGATCAGCTTGGCATCGCGCTCACCGACTGCATTACCATGGATGCTTTCCTGCGCGACTTCGGCCCGCAGTTCGCCGAGCGTTATCAGGGGCTGCGCCACGATTCGGGCGATCCCGTCGAGTGGGGCGAGAAAGCCATTGCCCACTATCAGAAACTGGGCATCGATCCGATGAGCAAAACGCTGGTGTTCTCGGACAACCTGGATCTGGAAAAAGCGCTGGCGCTCTATCGCCACTTCTATCAGCGCATCAATCTCAGCTTCGGTATCGGCACGCGCCTGACCTGTGATATTCCGGGCGTTAAACCGTTGAATATCGTGATCAAGCTGGTCGAATGCAAAGGCAAACCGGTGGCTAAGCTCTCCGACAGCCCCGGCAAGACCATCTGCCAGGACCAGGCATTCGTGCGGGCCTTGCGCAAGGCCTTCGATCTGCCGCTGGTGAAGAAAGCCAGCTGAACCTTCTCTATATAGAGAGAAAGAAAGCCGGCCCGGTTTACGCGCCGGCTTTTTTGTTTTTATCCCGAACGCCCTCTTTTCAGTCAGCCGCGATAAATGTTGCGACAATCCGATGATTTCTGCTTGTGCTCTGCACCGCGGCAAGTAACATAGCCATTACCCCCATATTCTTGGGTTGTAAGCTATTTCTAAACCAAATTATTAAAGAGAGAAATCTATGAGCGTAGTGCCTGTAGTCGACGTACTGCAAGGTCGTGCTGCGGTTGACAGTGAAGTCACCGTACGCGGCTGGGTACGTACCCGGAGAGATTCAAAAGCTGGTATCTCCTTCCTGGCCGTCTATGACGGTTCCTGCTTTGATCCGTTACAGGCCGTCGTTAATAATTCTCTGCCGAATTATCAGGATGAAGTGCTGCATCTGACTACCGGTTGTTCGGTTGAAGTCACCGGCAAAGTCGTCGCTTCACCGGGCGAAGGCCAGAGCTTCGAACTGCAGGCTACCGCAATCAAAGTGGTCGGCTGGGTCGACGATCCGGACACTTACCCGATGGCGGCCAAGCGCCACAGCATCGAATACCTGCGCGAAGTGGCTCACCTGCGCCCGCGCACCAACCTGATCGGCGCCGTGGCGCGCGTACGTCATACTCTGGCGCAGGCGATCCACCGCTTCTTCCATGAAAATGGGTATTTCTGGGTCTCTACTCCGCTGATCACCGCCTCCGATACCGAAGGCGCCGGCGAGATGTTCCGCGTGTCCACGCTGGATCTGGAAAACCTGCCGCGCACCGACAAAGGCACCGTCGATTTCAGCGAAGACTTCTTCGGTAAGGAAGCCTTCCTCACCGTTTCCGGCCAGCTGAACGGCGAAACCTACGCTTGCGCGCTGTCGAAGGTTTACACCTTCGGCCCAACCTTCCGCGCCGAAAACTCCAACACCAGCCGCCACCTGGCGGAGTTCTGGATGATCGAACCGGAAGTGGCCTTCGCTACGCTGGACGACGTCGCCGGCCTCGCCGAAAGCATGCTGAAGTATGTGTTCCAGGCGGTGCTGGATGAACGTGCCGACGATCTGAAATTCTTCGCCGAGCGCGTGGATAAAGACGCTATCGCTCGTCTGGAGCGCTTCGTGTCTTCCGATTTCGCCCAGGTGGACTACACCGACGCCATTGAGATCCTGCTGGCCTCGGGCCAAACCTTCGAAAACCCGGTTTCCTGGGGCATCGATCTCTCTTCCGAGCATGAACGTTACCTGGCGGAGAAACACTTCCAGGCGCCGGTGGTGGTGAAAAACTACCCGAAAGACATCAAAGCGTTCTACATGCGCATGAACGAAGACGGCAAGACCGTCGCGGCCATGGACGTGCTGGCGCCGGGCATCGGCGAAATCATCGGCGGCTCGCAGCGTGAAGAACGCCTCGACGTGCTCGATCAGCGTCTGGAAGAGATGGGGCTGAATAAAGAAGACTACTGGTGGTATCGCGATCTGCGCCGCTACGGCACCGTGCCGCATTCCGGTTTCGGCCTGGGCTTTGAACGTTTAATCGCCTATGTCACCGGCGTGCAAAACGTGCGCGATGTGATTCCATTCCCGCGCACGCCGCGTAACGCAAGCTTCTAATTTATACGATCACACGTTTTTTAAACGATTTCGTTACAAAACAAAGGCCAGCATCGCTGGCCTTTCGCATTTTTTAATATTGACGCACGTCACAAAGTTCCCGAAAAATTACATTTGGTTACACATACTTTCCTTTTGCAACCTGATTGGGACATTGGTATCATTTTCGTCCTAGATTAACCCGCCTGTGAATGGAACACTGCGTTCAGACACAGGACGACACCAATCTATCAACAATAGTTCCCAAAGAATTATTGGCGGCAGTGGCAAAGGTGTCCGAATAACACCAATGAGGGTAATAATGATGAAGCGCAACATTCTTGCAGTGGTAATCCCGGCTCTGTTGGCTGCTGGTGCAGCAAACGCAGCTGAAATCTACAACAAAGACGGCAACAAGCTGGATCTGTACGGCAAAGTTGACGGTCTGCACTACTTCTCCAAAGACAAAGGTAATGACGGCGATCAGACCTATGTTCGTTTCGGCTTCAAAGGTGAAACCCAGATTACTGACCAACTGACCGGTTACGGCCAGTGGGAATACAACGTTCAGTCCAACCACGCCGAATCTCAGGGCACCGAAGGCACCAAAACCCGTCTGGGCTTCGCCGGTCTGAAATTCGCTGACTACGGCTCCTTCGACTACGGCCGTAACTACGGCGTACTGTACGACGTGGAAGGCTGGACCGATATGCTGCCAGAGTTCGGTGGCGATACTTACACCTACTCCGACAACTTCATGACCGGCCGTACCAACGGCGTTGCGACCTATCGTAACAACAACTTCTTCGGTCTGGTTGACGGTCTGAACTTCGCCGTTCAGTACCAGGGTAAAAACCAGAACGACAGCCGTGCTCTGAAAAAACAGAACGGCGACGGCTGGGGCCTCTCCTCTACTTATGACATCGGCGAAGGCGTAAGCTTCGGCGCTGCCTATGCGTCCTCCAACCGTACCGACGATCAGAAGCTTAACGCTACCGCTAAAGGCGACAAAGCTGACGCATGGACCGTGGGCGCGAAATACGACGCCAACAACGTCTACCTGGCGGCGATGTATGCAGAAACTCGCAACATGACCCCATACGGCGAGTCTGACTTGACTATCGCTAACAAAACTCAGAACTTCGAAGTGACCGCTCAGTACCAGTTCGACTTCGGTCTGCGCCCAGAAGTGTCTTACCTGCAGTCTAAAGGCAAGGATCTGGCTGGCCGCACCGCGAACGGCGCTCGCTTCAACGGCGGCGACGCTGACCTGGTTAAATATGTTTCTGTTGGTACCACTTACTACTTCAACAAAAACATGTCCACCTACGTTGATTACAAAATCAACCTGCTGGATGACAACGACTTCACCAAAGCTAACGGCATCGCAACTGACGATATCGTAGGCGTTGGTCTGGTATACCAGTTCTAAGTTGTCTCGCTTATCGGCGGTTCACCGTCGGCTAAGTTAAAAAAACAGGGCTTCGGCCCTGTTTTTGTTTGTATCAGCCGGTAACTTTTTATCCTGCCGATTCCCCCTTCCCCATCATTTTTTCTGTCGAATCCTTAACGTTCATAAGATCGCGGTGTTTTTATCGCAAACGGTTGGCAAAGCCGATAACTGGCGCTACCCTGATGCTTCTGTCTGCTTAACTCCGAGATTTGGAAGCACCTGACATGTTTGAAAAAATCACCGCCGCACCCGCCGACCCGATCCTGGGCCTGACCGACATTTTCCGCGCCGACGCCCGCCCGAATAAAATCAATTTAGGCATTGGCGTTTATAAAGACGAAACCGGTAAAACTCCGGTGCTGACCAGCGTAAAGAAAGCTGAACAGTATCTGTTGGAAAATGAGACCACCAAAAACTATCTCGGCATTGAGGGCATCCCGGCGTTCGCCAGCTGCACGCAAGAGCTGCTGTTCGGTAAAGAGAGCCCGATCGTCGCCGATCGCCGCGCGCGCACCGCACAGACGCCTGGCGGCACCGGCGGCCTGCGCGTGGCGGCAGACTTTATCGCCAACCAGACCAGCGCCAAGCGCATCTGGATCAGCAACCCAAGCTGGCCGAACCACAAGAACGTCTTTAGCGCCGTGGGCCTGGAAGTGCTGGAATACGCCTACTATGACGCCGCCAACCACGCGTTGGATTTTGACGGTCTGCTGAACAGCCTGAAACAGGCGCAGGCCGGCGATGTCGTGCTGTTCCACGGCTGCTGCCATAACCCGACCGGTATCGATCCAACGCCGGAACAGTGGGCGCAGCTGGCTGAACTTTCCGTCGCCAACGGGTGGTTGCCGCTGTTCGACTTCGCTTATCAGGGCTTCGCCAACGGCCTGGAAGAAGATGCGCAGGGCCTGCGTATTTTCGCCGCCAAACATAAAGAACTGATCGTCGCCAGTTCCTATTCGAAAAACTTCGGTCTGTACAATGAGCGCGTCGGCGCTTGCACTATTGTAGCCGCCGATGCCGAAACCGCCGATCGCGCCTTCAGCCAGGTGAAAGCGGCCATTCGCGCCAACTACTCCAACCCGCCGTCACACGGCGCCGCCGTTGTCGCCACCATTCTGGGCAACGATGCGCTGCGTGCGATGTGGGAACAAGAGCTGACCGATATGCGCCAACGCATTCACCGCATGCGTCAGCTGTTTGTGAACACCCTGCAGGAGAAAGGCGCGCAGCAGGACTTCAGCTTCATCATCCAGCAGAACGGCATGTTCTCGTTCAGCGGCCTGACCAAAGAGCAGGTGCTGCGTCTGCGTGAAGAGTTTGGCGTTTACGCTGTGAACTCGGGTCGGGTGAACGTGGCGGGCATGACGCCGGACAATATGGCGCCGCTGTGTGAAGCCATCGTCGCCGTGCTCTAAGCGCGTCGGCGAAAGCCACCAGTTTGAAGGGGCGCGCTATGCGCCCCTTGATTATTTCTGCCGGGAAATGATCGTTACCACACCGCCGGCTCTTCGCGCAGGAACGGGTTGGTCTGGCGCTCGTGACCGAAGGTCGACATTGGACCGTGGCCGGGAATAAAGCGCATGTCGTCGCCTAACGGCAACAGCTTGGTGCGAATAGAGGCGATCAGCGCCTGATGGTCACCGCGCGGGAAGTCGCTGCGCCCCACGCCGCCGTTAAACAGCACATCACCCACCAGCGCCAAACACGCCTGCTCATTGATAAAGACGATGTGGCCCGGTGTGTGCCCAGGACAATGCAACACCTTGAGCTTCATCTCGCCCACCTGCATCTCATCGCCTTCCGACAACCAACGGGTCGGGGTCAGCGGCGCACACTCTTCCAGCCCGAACATCCGGCTCTGCGCCGGCAAACCATCCAGCCAAAAAGCGTCCTCTTTATCCGGGCCGTAAATCGGCACCTGATAATGTTCCGCCAGCTCCGCCGCCGCGCCGACGTGATCCAAATGGCCGTGCGTCAGCAAAATCTGCGTGATTGTCACACCCTGCTTCGCCACTTCCGCTTTGATTTTTTCCGCTTCGCCGCCGGGATCGACCAACGCCGCCTGCTGCGTGTTTTCACACCAGATCAGGCTGCAATTCTGGCTAAAAGCGGTAACGGGAATAAGATGGTATTTCATAAGGCTCCAACGACAATAACGCCGCCTCCGCAAGGAGCGGCGTTATTCACTGAGGGCACCGCGATTACCAGCTCCGAACCGGGCCGGTATCGATGTGCACGAAGTTGCTACGTGGGTAATATCCTACACCACCAGCGCGCATTTTTAACGCCGCTTTACGGATATTACTCAATTGGATACCTTCAATATGGAAATCCATCGCCTGGCCCTTGGTATGGTAGCTGTGCTTGGCCACACCACGGCTGTGCGCGCGCAATTCGTTGTTGGTATCTACGGAACGGTAACCGGAGATCAGCTGCACCGGCTTGCTGGTACCCAGCAGCCCCTGCAGGCGATAGAGGTGATCAAACAAACTGGGATCGATCGATTTAACCTTGTTGGCGCGATAATCGCGGAACAGATGATTTAGCCGAACCAACTCTTCTTTATTGTAGCCTTTGCCGTCAAAGAACTCGGCTTTAATAGATTCACCGGTATTCAGGTTATTCAACACTAAAATACGCGGTCGAGCGGTGGAAAGACTGGCAAACGCCTGCCCTGGAAGCAGCGCTATGCCCATAGCTGCGCCGCCTAGCGCCAGCCATTTACGGCGATGATGATCAATTTTGTCCATGACTCTGTTAAACCCGGCAAGAATGTCAAAATAAATGCACAAAGCAGCGCACTGTCCGAACCATAACCGCCTGCGTATGCTGAGTCAACCCGCGATACGCCTAGGTTTACAGGCCCCCAGGTAAGAGGGCCTGCGGTATAGCCAAACATTCTGACCGTTATTTATTTATAATTACTGCATTTACTGCATTAATTTTTTGGCCTGAGCCAAAATTTGTGCGCCCGATCTCACCGTATTATCATAATTGTAAATATCTGTACGGAATTGCGGTTGGCCGTCATCCGAAACCCAGGCGGTCAGATAATACAGTTTTACGGGAATACGCTGGCGAATATTCACATAAGTGGTATTCCCTTCTTTCAGCGTGGAGGAAACGCGGCTATTGTTCCAGCCGGCATCCTGCAGCAGCATATTCGCCAAATCGGAAGCCTTGTTCACCCGCACGCAGCCAGAGCTGAGCGCGCGAATGTCTTTCTGGAACAGGCTGTGGTTCGGGGTATCGTGCAGGTAGATCGCGTCCGAACTCGGCATATTGAACTTGAAACGCCCCAGCGAGTTGGTGGCGCCCGGCGCCTGGCGCACACGATACGGGAAGTTGCGCGCAGAGACCATGCTCCAGTCGATCATCGCCGGGTTGATCACCTCCGCATCGTTGCTCCAACCCGACAGCACGGTATAGCCGTGTTTCTGGAAATAGTTACCGTCGCGCATCGCCTTCGGCACGATATCCTCACGCACCAGCGTAGTCGGTACGTTCCAAGGCGGGTTGACCACCACGTTGTTCAACGCGCTGCTCATCAGCGGTGTCTTGCGGCTCGGCCGCCCGACGATAACGCGGGAGGACAGCACTTCGTTGCCGTTCTGGTAGTAGGTCAGCGAGTAGTTGGGAATATTCACCATAATGCCGGTGCCGACATGCCCCGGTAAAATTCGCAGACGTTGGATATTCAGCGCCAGCAGCGCGGCGCGGGTTTTCGGTGACACGTTGAGCCACTCGCGAGTGCGCACGCCGATCACGCCGTCCGCCGTCAGCCCCTGCCATTTCTGGAAACGTTTGACGCCCTCCACCAGCTCGTTGGTATAGAGGTTGTCGCTCACCACGCTGCCGACCTGCGGCGGCGTCTGTTCAGCGGTCAACTCCGTCACCGGCGCCGCCGACGGACTGACCGTCACACGCCCCTTCTCTTCGTCTACCGTCAGCCCGCCGTCATCAGGCTCATTGCTCTTCGCCGAGACTACCGCCGGCTCCGGCTCGGCCTCCGGCGCCGAAGCGGCCAGCATGCCGGTGCGCGTCAGGATTTCACGCAGCGCAGGAATATCGTTGCTCATTTGTCCTGGGCGCAGGCTCGGGCCGCTGCCCACCTGTGGCCAGGGGCGGTTATCCGCCAACATATCGCGCAGCGCCTGATGCATCTTGGCGTATTGCGGGTGCTGCGGCGCGAGCGAATTCACATAGCTCAGCGTGCGCGCCTGACGCACCGCCAACTGCCATTGGTTGATCACCGCAGTGGGCGGCAAGCCAAGCTTGTAGGGAATATTGCTGTACAGCCAACTGGTGCCGTTGGCGCCGATAGCGGACACGAACTGCAAATAGCCCAACATCGCATCGGACAGCACCACATCGCGGCCTACGTCATTGAGCGCCGGATTGGTCAACATCTTCACCCATTGGGTGAACTGCGGCTGCACGCCGGACATCGCCAACTCGGCCAGCTGCTGTTGAAACTGCTGAACGGCCTCGCGATCCTGCCACATCGGCTGCATATGATTCGCCGCATACAGCGGCGCCAGCGTGGAAAGGTAGTGCAGATCCATGCCGCGCGGCAACGCGGCCAGCAGTTCAGAACGGCTCTGCGCAACGGACATGCCTGCTGATGCCACCGGTAACGCCGTTACGGTGGCCAATGCGGAAAACGACGACACAAGACTACAGGCGATAGCGCCACTCAGCGCCAAACGTCGTAGAGAGTTTCCCTTTTTAAGCAACATCCCTTGCCCCCTGTATGCTCACAAAAAAAACGTCAAAAAACTGCATATAGCTTCAGTATACAAACAGAAAGGCCGTTTCGCCCTGCGGACGTCGAATTACTGTTTATCTGATTAAACTAACCGCTTTTCAACGGATAAAAAAGCAGGACTATCATCCACGCGCACAAAAAAATAGCCACCCTGCGGCGGCTATTTTCAGATTTTTAGGGCGTTTTTCTGCGTTACGGCGTTTCGACCGGCGCAGTGCCCAGCGCCGGCGGCTCGCTGGCGAAACCGCGCAGCCCCACCACGTGCACATGCTCGTGGTTCTGGAACACCTTACGCACCAGTTTATAGGTGGTGCCCTTCTCAGGACTGATGTTTTCCGGCGCCGCGATGATCAGCTGCATCTCCAGACGATCGCACAGTTCGAACAGCGTGGCGATCGATTTGGCATCCAGACGCGCCGCTTCATCGAGGAACAGCAAGCGACATGGCGAGATGTCTTTACCGCGCAGGCGGCGGGATTCTTCTTCCCAGCTCTGCACCACCATCACCAGAATTGACATCCCGGTACCGATGGCTTCACCGGTAGATAAGGCGCCGCTTTCCGCACGCAGCCAGCCGTCGGAGCCACGATACACTTCCACTTCCATCTCCAGGTAGTTGCGGTAATCCAGCAACTCCTCACCGATGGTCTGCGGCGTGCGCTGCCCCATATCGATCTGCGGATTCAGACGCTGATACAGCTTGGCCAACGCTTCAGAGAAGGTCAGGCGGTTGCTGTTGAACAGATCCTGATGCTGTTCCTGCTGCTCGGAGAGCACGTCCAGCAGGGTGGCGTGCGCTTCGCGCACGTTGACGTTCAGACGGACGCTTTTCACCTGGCCGAAAGCAACGGCCTGCAGACCCTGGTTCAGCATGCGAATGCGGTTCTGTTCGCGCTGAATGGTTTTGCGAATGATGTTAGCCACGCTTTTCGAACTGATCGCCAGCTTCTGCTCGCGCGCGGTCAGTTCTTCGGTCAGACGGCCCAGCTCAATCTCCATCTGCTCGATGGCCTCGACCGGATCGTCGGTACGGATGATGTCCTGGCGGATACGCTCACGCAGGTGTTGGTACACCGCGATATAGAACTGAATCTTACGCTCCGGCCGCTTCGGATCTTCCGACAGACGCAGCACGTCGCGCAGGTGTTCGTTGTCCGCCACCGCCAGACGCAGCGCGCCGAGCGCCTTATCCGACATCGAGCGCAGCTCGTCGCCATCCATATACGCCAGCTCGCGGCGGTGCAGGCGGCGTTCCACGCCGTTGTCTTTCACCAGACGCATCACCGCGCACCAGCCCGCCTTGGCGGTCACCACCTGCTCGCGCAGCTGATGGTAGTCGCGTTCCAGCTTGCGCAGTTTCTTCTGCAGGCCATCCATTTCGGCTTCGCAGAAGGTCAGCTGTTTCTCCAACTGATTGCGGCGAGCGCGGTTGTTGCTCAGCGCCGCATGCAGCTCGTCGCGGCGCTGACGCGCGCGCGCTTCCGCGTTAGCGTCGGCCTGCACGCCGATATCCACCAGCTCCTGGCTCAGCTCTTTCAGCATGTCGCGCTTGGCGTCATACGAGCTTTTCAGCGAGGCCAGCACCTGACTGTATTGGGTGAACTGGGTTTGATATTGACGCAGCTGCTCACGGGCGCGGGCGCGTTCGGCTTCCGCCTGTTCCAGACGCTGGCGCAGCTTGTCGTTGAGATCGTTGTTGGCATTCTGCATGCCGGCGGAGTCGGTATAGCTGAAGTGCGCGCGACGCTGCACCACCTCTGTCAACGCGAACGCCTGCTGTTTGGCCTGACGCTGCACGCTTTGCGCCTGCGCGTAGTCCTGCTGCAGCTGTTCATGCTGCTGCGGATCGCTCTGCAGCACCGACAGCAGCGGCTCCAGTTTGGTCAGTGACACCCCGTGCTGTTGAATGTGGCGCGCGGCGTCCTGCGCTTCTTCCAGCTCTTCACGGATCTCGTCGACGCGATCCTGCAGCGTTTCATCGTTCAGCAACGACACCAGCGGCATCAGGCGGTTGAGCGCGGAAATGCCCTCTTTGGCCTGATCGTACTGCTGGCGCTGCTGCTGATTCTGCGCTTCGTGATTGTTCAGCGCACGTTCGATCTCGCCGCGACGGGCGTTCAGATTGCGGATCTCCGCTTCCGGGTCAGCGTCGAACGCCACCGCCAGATGGGTGCCGATAAAACGGCTGAAGGCCTGATGCGAACGCTGGGTTTTCTGCACGTCGAACGACAGCGTGGCATAGCGCTCCGCCAGCGTTTCACGCTCGGCATGCAGCACTTCCAGGCGGTTTTCACGCGCCGCGCGGCCGAACAACGGCACTTCCGGGTAGCGGGAATAACGCCACTGGCGATCGGCGATCTTCACCACCACCGCTTTGTCCTGCTCTTCGACGGCGAATACGCTGTCATCGAACGACTGCGGATCCCCTTCGATCAGGTAAAGATCTTCCGGGCAATCTTCCAGCCCTTCCAGCATCTCGCGCACCAGCGACAGATCCGGCACCACGATGGCGTGGCGCGAAGGGCCGTACAGCGCCGAGAAGTAAGGCGCGTCGTCGATGGTGACGTCATCGTAAATTTCCGACAGCAACACGCCGCCGAAACGTTCGGCCAAGGTGACCAGGCGTTGATCTTCCGCGCCGCCCGGCTGGCTGAGACGTTCGATCTGCGCTTCCACTTCGCGCTTGCGGGCCGCCACTTCGTCGCGCTCGACGGTGGTTTCACGCTCGCGCTCCAGCAGCTGCTGCATGTATTCGGTCACCTGCTGGCTGTTTTCTAGCGGCTCTCCGCTCTGATCGCTGAGCTGGCTCAGGGCGTCCTGCGCCGCCAGCCACACCGGGGCGCGCGCCGTCAGTTCACGGATGCGCTGCTGGATCTGCTCCAGCTCCTGGCGCATCTCCATGCGGCGTTCACCGGCTTCGCTGACGTTCTGCGACAGCGCTTCCAGGCGCTCTTCCAGCTCCTGCTGCAGCATGTCGAGATCGTCCGGCTGGTGCTCCTGACCATGGCGTTTGCAAAATTCTTGCAGCAGCCGCTCGGCGTCCTGCTGCGAGCGCAGGCGCTGTTCCAGTTCGCTCAGGCGCAAACGCAGCGGCTGAACGCGCTCGGCGAGGTGTTGCTGCGAAGGCCAGTCGCGCAGCAATTCGCGCGCACACTGCCAGGCTTCGCTGCGGCTGACCTGGCCGGCGATTTTACCCACCAGCTGATAGGCCTGCTCGAACTGGCCGTGCGCGGCGTCGGCCACGCTCAGCTTCTGCTCCAGCATCAGCAGCGCTTCGGTCGCCTCCTGCTCACGAGCCTGGAAGGTGTCCAGCCACTGTTCGGCGTTGTCGGCGGTCAGGTCCGGCAGTTGGCACAGCGCGCGCGCGCGCTCCAACGCCTGCAGCGCCTGTTGGTACTGAATGGCGCGGGTCTGCTGCACGTCAAGCGCCTGCTGGTAGTCGGCCAGCTGGCTCTTCAGCTCGTCCACTTCCAGCTCGGCCGCTTCGGCGCGCGCTTCGTTCTCGGCCTGCTGCTCGCTCGCCTCGGCCACCACTTCGTTCTGCTCTTCCAGACGGTAGGTCAGCTCTTCCAGATCGGCTTCATAGCGTTCGATCTTCTCCTGCTGACGCATCGCCGTCTGCACCAGGTTCAGGTGGTCGCTGGCGGCCTGGTAATCGGTTTCCAGATCGGATTCGGCGCCACTCTGCTCGCTCAGCTCACGCGCCATTTCCACATGGCGATACTGTTCGGCGGCCAGCTGCTTGCGGCTGCCCAACAGATCGCTGCGCAGCGCCAGCGCGCCGTCCAGGTGGATGCGGCGTTCGTTGGCGTGGCGCATATAGTCCGCCGCCACATAAGAGGTGGCCTCGGAGATCAAATGCTTGAACAGGTCGCGATCCGACTGGGTAACGCGGATCGCTTCCAGCGTCATGCGGTTTTCGCGCAGCGCCGCTTCCATGTCCTGGAACGCCTTGCGCACGCCGCTGTTTTCCGGCAACAGGTAGTCGCGCAGCGAGCGGGTGATGGCGCTGGAGATGCCGCCGTACAGCGACGCTTCAATCAGACGATAGAATTTGCTGCGATCGGCGGACGAACGCAGGCGTTTCGGGATCACGCCCAGATCGAACATCAGCGAGTGGTAATCGGTGATCGAGTTGAACTGCTTGAACTGCACGCCTTCCATCTCTTCCACGCGCTCTTTCAACTCTTGCAGCGACAGCACGCGTGCCTGGCGCTCACCCACGGTCTGGGTCAGCAATTCAGTCGGCTGTACCGCAGTCGGCAGGCCCTGGATGGTGAAAGGTTTGATATCGACCTTGCGATCGCGTCCCGCCACCTGCTGCAGACGCACGCCAACCACCACGCGCTGGTGGCGCGAGTTGACGACGTCGAGGGTGGAGTAACACACGCCGGCGCGCAGCTTGCCGTGCAGGCCCTTGTCGCGCGAACCGCTGGTGGCACCCGCTTCGGTGGTGTTACGGAAGTGCAGCAGCGTCAGATCGGGGATCAGTGCGGTGACGAAGGCCGCCATGGTGGTGGATTTCCCCGCCCCGTTCCCGCCGGACAGCGTGGTCACCAGCTCATCGAGATCAAAGGTGCGGGCAAAGAAGCCGTTCCAGTTAACCAGCGTCAGCGAGCGAAATTTACCGCGTTCAATCATTCCTGTTCATCCTCTGCACCGTCAGGAGCGTTATCAACCTGCTGACCCTCAGCGTCATTCTCATCGTTAAGCGACAGGCTGGTTTCAACCGGCATCGCCTCGCCGTCGCGAATCATGCGCAGCTGCGCTTCACGCGGATCGTCGCCGCTGCGCACGTCGGCGCCGAAGCGGAACACCGCCTCGGTAATGCGGAACTTGCTGCTGTCATTGCCCATGAAATAGACCATGCCGAGGCGGCGCAGGCGGTTGAGCGAGGTGCGCACCTTCTCGTGCAGCTTCTGCCGATCGAGATCCGAACCGGTGGAGCGCTGGTTGACGAACTTGAGCAGCTTGTTCTCATCCGCCAGGCTCAGCAGTTCATCGTACAGCTCCTGATGGCTGAAAATGCCTTCGTGCGCCAGGCGCTCGGGGCTGAGATACAGGTAACACAAGATCTTGCCGACCATCATATCCAGCTCGGACAGCACCGACCGCGGGATCAGCGTGGTGGAGCGCGGGCGCAAATAGAAGAAACCTTCCGGCGCCCGAATCAGCTCGACGCTGTAACGGTTGTAAAACTCTTCCAGCTCATCCTGGAAATCCATTAAAAAGGCGTGGTTGTCCAGCTCATCGATACCGATGTGACGACCCGCGCGCAGTTGGCTGTCCAGCGCCGGGAACAGCGAGTTGGACAACGCTTTGGCCAGCTTGACTGGCATTACTTGTTCAATATTTGTCGATGACATGGGCCTGGACCTTGGCTCCGTAATCATTGATTGCCTGCCATTCCGCCGGCAACCCTGAGAAATCTGCTTCAGCCACACCGAGGCGCACTGCCTGGTCGACCACTAAACGTGCCACGTCGAAATGACGCGCACGCGGATATTGCGCCAGGTAATCGCGCATCACCGCTGCAAGGTTGAGCGGCATCTGCTGTTCCTGGTACACCTTCAACGCCTCTTCGATCATCGCCGCCAGCTGTTCGCGAATCTCGCTGAACTCTTCGAACTCCAGATCCGGCGGCAGTTCCCCGGTCACTTCCTCGCTGCGCAGCGCCAGTTCTTCGTCGCGCATGTCCAGCAGACGATCGGCATTGGCATGAGTCAGCGCCCACGGGTGGTCGAAATAGGTTTGCACCGACTGGCGCAGGCGTTGGGCGAACACGCGGTTTTTATCCATATCGATAGCGGTACGGATAAATTTGTGCACGTGACGATCGTAGCCGATCCACAGGTCGATCGCCTGCTGGCCCCAGCTGATGATGCGATCCAGCTTGCTCTGCAGATCGAACACCAGCTTGTCGACGAAGCCGAGCTCCACGTTGCCGAGGGTTGCGTCCTGGATGCGCAGCAGATTGGCCTGCAGCTTGTCGCCCGCCGCATCCAGCGTATCCTGCAGTTCGCGCAGGGTGCCTGAGGTTTCCGACAGCAGCATTTCGCAGCTGGAGATCGCCGCCCGCCAGTCTTTGCTCAGCAGCGCCGCGATGTCGTTTTTCACGCTCTGCTGCAGCTCGTCCATCACGCGTTGCGTCATGTCGATGCTGTCGAAGATTTCCGCCACCGAATATTTCAACGGCGCGAACACGTTGCGGTGCCAATGGAAATCGTCGCCGCCCTCGTCGGCGGCATCGGCGGCGCGCTTCAGTTCCTGCGCCACGATCGACAGCTGCATAGACAGACGCAGCGTGGAGAATTCGCGTTGGCGAATATAGTAATCGGTAATGCCGATACCCAGCGGCGTCAGGCGGTAAATCGCGTTACCGTCCGCCAGTTCGCTGGTAAAGCGGTTCAACAGGCGCTGGCGCACCATGTCGTTGATCGCATTGTTGGCACGCATCGCCACCGTTTCATGCGTCTGTTCAAAACCCTTGCTGACATGGCGAAATGCATCAACCAGCTCACCTTCGCTCATCTCGCCGTCCAGCCGTTCGCCATTCAGGGTGGCGATAGCGAGCAGAAATGCGAGACGCTCCGTAGGGAGCGAAATAGAGAAATCATTTTTCCGTGCCCAGGCGACCAGTTCGGGTACTGTCTGGGAAAATTCACTCATAGTTCGTCCTTCAGGTTTGGTTTATGCGCCATGACGTGAATATAGCGCCCCAAACTCACGTACGGCTCCTGCCGGCAATAGTGCTGTTCAAGCGCCAGTAACTCTTCAAATTTTTGGGTTTGCAGCTGTCTGCTCTGCAGATAGTCGTGGAACACCCGCACGCCGGTTTTGCCGCTGATGCGCATGCCCAACTGTTCCAGCCAGCCGTAGACCAATAGCGGATCGTGCGGATATTGCGGCGACAGCGAACGCTTGCGGCGCCGTCTGACCTCGGGATCCACCAATTGGAAGTTACCCAACACCACGTTACGCATCAAGAGACCGTTGGCGTTGAAGAACATCAGCGACAGCGCGCCGCCCGGCGTCAGACAATCGCACAACGCCTGCAGCGCCACCACGGGTTCAGCGATCCATTCAAGCACTGCATGAAACAATATCAGATCAACCGGCTGTTCCAAATGTTGAGCGATATCCTGCGCAGAACTTTGTACGAATTGCATGTTCTGGCTCACACCTTTCTGCTCCGCCAGCTGCGCGGCGCGCTGGATCATCTCACCAGAAAGATCGCACAACAACACCTGATGTCCTAATTCTGCCAGTTGGCAAGCCATATGGCCTTCACCGCCCCCGGCATCGAGGATGCGCAGCGGCCGCTGCGGCAACTGGGCCAGCAGCCCGGTCAGATCCTGCCAAACCACCGCCTGGCGGATTTTTCCTTTCGTGGTGCCGTAAATATTACGCGCAAATTTTTCAGCAATATCGTCAAAATTACGATCCTGCATGGACAACGGCTCCGCTGATCTCAGTCTTGTCGGCGGCAAAGCGCACGCCCATTCAAACCTGCTATTTTGGCACAGACTGGCTTAGAATGTATCTTCTTGCGGCCTGTTTATGCCTGGATGCCGTTTTTTCACTCAAAAGGATCTGATTTTCGATGCTGTTCAACCTGAAAAAGTTCTTTGGCGCTCTGCTGATGCCGCTGCCGCTGTTGATGCTGCTGATGGGGCTGGCGCTGCTGCTGCTGTGGTTCACCCGCTGGCAAAAAAGCGGTAAGACGATTTTCACGCTGAGCTGGCTGTTTTTACTGCTTTTCAGCCTGCAACCGGTGGCCGACCGCCTGCTGCGGCCGATCGAAGCCGAATACCAGACATATCGCGGCAACGATGCGGTCAGCTACATCGTGGTGTTGGGCGGAGGCTATACCTACAATCCCGACTGGGCACCCAGCTCGAACCTGCTCGGCAACAGTCTGCCGCGCGTGACGGAGGGCGTGCGGCTCTATCTGGCACACCCTGGCGCCAGGATGGTGTTTACCGGCGCGCCCGGCGGGCGCATGCAGAGCAACGCCGCCACGGCAGCGCTGGTAGCGGAAAGCCTGGGCGTGCCGCGCAGCGACATGGTGATCCTGGGGGAACCGCGCGATACCGAGGAAGAAGCCGCTCAGGTAGCCAAGTTGGTCGGCGAACACCCCTTCCTTCTGGTGACTTCCGCCAACCATCTGCCGCGCGCCATGCGTTTCTTCGAGGCTAAGGGCCTGCACCCGATCCCGGCCCCGGCCAACCAATTGGCGATCGACTCGCCGCTGAATATCTGGGATCGCGCCACGCCGTCGTCAATGTTCCTCGGCCATACCGAGCGCGCCTGGTATGAAACGCTGGGCAGCCTGTGGCAGCGGCTGAAAGGCGCGGATAGCGCCGGCGCCGAGTAAGGCCCCGCTTCAACCGGCCAGCCAGGGCAGCAGCTGTTGCGACGCATAGTCGAACGGCTGCCGCTCCAGCTTGCCGGTATGGATCAAACGCCCTATCGCTTCCCACACCACGTACAGCCAGCGCCGCGCCAGGAAAGCGTCGGCGACCGGTGCCCGCTGCAGATAGCTGAACAACAGTTGGCTGGGCATGCCCGCTTCACAGAGGCGGAAAAGATCGTATTCGCGCGGTGCCCACAGCACCACACCGGGATTAAGCATCGCCAACAGCTGATCGCTTTTGGGATCTTTCAACATGCTGCGCAGCGACAGGTTACCGTGCACCAGGACGCAGGGATCGTCGAAACCGACGAAGAAATGGGTCAGCGCTTCGCGCGTGCGGTACAGCAAACGCCGATCTGCCATGGTCAGCTGCGGAGTAGTGAGATTGACCACCGTCGCCCAAAGCACTTCGACCCGCTGTTGATACCAGCAAAACCAGTCATTCTCCTGCGTACTGTCAACGGTGCCGACGCTGCCATGGCTGTCGATGCGGTGCCAGGCCAACATCCCGTCAACGATCTGCTCCATCAACATGTTCCAGCGATCCGGCGAACGCGTTGGCGCTTCGGCCGACACGCCGCGCAGACGCTCGATCAGCAGGATTTCCGTATACGGCGCCTGGTGGGTGCATACCACGCCGTACACCGTGGGCAGGCGGATATCCCCGTCGCGCGCCAGCATCGACAGCTTGTACGCCTCCTGCTGGGCGATGCCCTGGCAGATAAAACTTTTCGCCATCAGCGGGATGGCGTTGCCCTGGCGATCGTACAGTGAATACATGTGCGCATAAGGCTGTTCGCTCACCCGTTCCAGCCGGCTGACGGACTCACCCAGCACGATGCTCAGTTCGGCGCGTAACTGCTCCATAAGGCATTCACCTCAGGCTAATAAGGGGGTATGCGTGACATCATCGAACGGTGAGCGGAAAAATTCTTCAACGCAGATCAACAAAACGGGGATCAATAATGGGAGGTATTGCATCGTCGGCGCGTTGCGCGTCGCGCCGACGAAATCAGGCTCAGGGTTGAATGCTGTCGCGCACGCGCTGGAGATCTTCCGGCGTATCGACCCCCACGCTCGGGACCGCTTTCGCGACCGCCACGTGGATTTTTTCACCGTACCACAGCACGCGCAGCTGTTCCAACAGCTCGATCTGCTCCAACTGGCTCGGCGCCCAGCTGACGTAGCGGCGCACGAAACCGGCGCGGTACGCATAGATGCCGATGTGGCGCAGCAGGCTGTCGCCGATGCTCTCCTTCGATGCGGCGAAACGCTCGCGATCCCAGGGAATGGTGGCGCGCGAGAAGTAGAGCGCGTAACCCTGCGCGTCCATCACGACCTTCACCGCATTGGGGTTGAATGCCTCTTCGGCGCTGTCGATAGGCACCGCCAACGTCGCCATGCCGGCCTGGCTGCCCGCCAGGTTTTCCGCCACCTGCCGCACGATAACGGGTGGGATCAGCGGCTCATCGCCCTGCACGTTAACGATGATCTGGTCGTCGGCAAAGCCGTAGTGCGCGATCACTTCCGCCAAACGCTCGGTGCCGGAATGGTGATCCGGGCTGGTCATGCACACTTCGCCGCCGGCGGCTTCTACCGCTTTGGCGACTTCAGGGTGATCGGTCGCCACGATGACGCGGCTGGCGCCGGACTCACGGGCGCGTTCCATCACGTGCACCACCATCGGCTTGCCGTGAATATCGGCCAGCGGTTTGCCCGGCAAACGGGTGGAGGCGTAGCGGGCGGGAATAATAGCGATAAAACTCATGCGTGCTTCTCGTCCAGGGACAGCGCACGCGCTTCATTTTCCAACAGCACCGGAATGCCGTCGCGCAGCGGGTAAGCCAACCCGTCCGCTTTGCACACCAGCTCCTGGTTTTCTTTATTGAAATAGAGTTTGCCGTTGCATACCGGGCAGGCAACGATTTCGAGTAAACGGTGGTCCATGCATCCTCCGCAAGGGGATAGGTCATCTGGGAAGGCTGTGAGGATAGCATAACGCCCGGCCTCAGGTTAATCATCGGCGGCGCCAAGCCGCCGATATTTCCTCATGGCGCCCGCGCAACGGCTTGAACTGCGGCGCCACACGGCGTAGAATTTTGTGATGAAAATCACAAAAAAGACCGTAATACGTGATCAAACGTCTGCATAAAATCATCGCTCTGTTCGCTAACTTCAGCCACTGAGCCCCCTTTGTAACGAGCGGCGCTTAACTTCGTTTTACCCCACCGACGGCGTCGCTCGTTATCCCACTTCCCAGCCGGCTCCCCATTCAGCGGCCAACGCCGCCGGAATGTCGCCCAGCGCAACGCGTTGCGCGCCGTGCCAATGAGCCGTACGCGCGATGGCTTGCCGGATATCCTGCGTTCGCTGTTTGCCGAAGCACACCTGCGGCTCCGCATGGAAACTGATGATCTCGAAGATGCCCTGGCGTCGGTGCGCCTTGGCATCAATCCGCCCCACCAGGTCGCCTCGATGCAGCACCGGCAATGTGAAGTAACCGTAGCGGCGTTTTTCTTTCGGCGTGTAACACTCCAGCCGATAGTCAAAGTTGAACAGCTCCAGCGCCCGACGACGATCCCACACCACCGGATCAAAAGGCGACAACAGGCTGGTGACCGTCGATTTGAGTTTGCCCTGCTCCGCCAGCGGCAGCAGTTCCGCCAGTGATTCATGCACATAAAACGGCCCTTCCAGCCCCTCGACCCGCACCGGCGTAATCTCGCCCTGTTCCTGCAGCGCTGCCAGCAAGTCTTTTGGCGCCACGCGCTTCAGCCGATAGTAGTCCGCCAACCACTCGGCGCGGAAAATGCCCAGATAGCGGCAGGTGCGGCACAGCATCTGCCGGCGCGCCTGCTCCACGGGCAGCGCATGCCGCGCATCGTCCCAGGCCGGCAGCAGCCTTTCGGTCAGATCGTAAACCCGGTGGAAGTTGCGACGTTCGGCCACCATCAGCTTGCCGGCGGTAAACAGGATCTCCAGATGCCGTTTCTCTGGTTTCCAGTCCCACCACCCGCTGTTGCCCTTCTTCTCGGCGCTGAAATCCGCGGAGCGCACCGGCCCCTGTTGTTCGATGTGCCGCAGCAAGCTGTCCATCGCGGCCTGGTGCTGCTGCACCCAGTCGGCGGAGTATTTCCAGCCCATATCATGCGGCGCCAGCATGCGGTGGCGCAGCAGACCAAAATCTTCGATCGGCAGGAAACAGGCCTCGTGCGCCCAATACTCGAACAGCTTGCGGCCGGCAAGCGCCTGCTCAAGCCACTCCGGCTGATAGGCTCCCAAACGGCTGAACAGCACCAGATACGGGCTGCGAGCAACGACGCTAATGGTATCGATTTGTAACAGCCCCATGCGCTGGATCGCACTCACGACGTCATCGGGCCGAGCCTGGCGTTTAAGCGGAGAAAGCAGCCCCTGGGCGGCAAGGTGCAGCGCGCGAGCGGCGGTAAGGGAAATGGTCGGGGTGGTCATCCTGATATCCGTGGCGAGTAGGCAATGGCCTGATAATAGTGGATATCGCGGGATTTATCTTCGCCAGTGCTTGCGGGTGGCGGCACCGGCACTGGCGAGGAAGGAGGATGCGATCAGAACGCGATAACGTCTGCCGCGGACAGCCCATGCGAGCTGCGATAGATCGAGAACTCAACGTTCTGACCTTCGTTCAACGACTTATTTTTGGTGTTGGCGATAGCGTTGCGATTGACATAGATTTCGTCGCTGCCATCTACCGGTGAAATAAAACCATAGCCTTCGGCCTGATTAAACCATTTCACACGGCCCATTTTTAACACAGTATTTTTAAACATAACTTATATCCTTTTACTTGAGCATCCTTGACAACGTCATTTTTTATATTGTCTGGACGCTACCAGCCCATCCTAAAGTTTTTCGTAACAAACCTCTCGTGAGCAAAAATTAAAAAACCCGCACTAAGGCGGGCTTGTTGAACTTAATATCTTCCGCATGACTCAGCGCTGAAGCGTCACCATGGTTGTATTAAGATCTCTTTATACGCGTTCCCTGTCTTCTTACAGAGCAACTACGTTGGCGGCAGCCGGCCCGCGCGGGCTGTCCTGGATGGTGTACTCGACGCGCTGGCCTTCAGCCAGGGTCTTGAAACCGTCGGTCATGATTGCGGAGAAGTGTACGAATACATCTTTGCCGCCATCGTGCTGCTCAATGAAACCAAAACCTTTGCTTTCGTTGAACCACTTAACTTGACCCGTCTTCTTAGACATTACTTTTACCTTTAAATATATTTACAAAATCTGCCATAAGAGGCAATTGCGGCCATTTCAGAAACATTACTTATGGGAGGTACTTAGAAGGTTCGTCTTTGAAGCGGAATCGGATGATAACGTTTTTGGAGGAACTGCTTAACTCTAAACTCGAACATAAATAGGTCTGGATCACAGGCCGACTTGCATTTACTCATAAAAATGGTGAATGCACAAGGGGTTTATTGCATTAAATTCATAAATATGCCGAATTTATTTTTATCCCCCTGAATATGCATGACTTAATTTAACGCTCGCCGCGGCCGATCCATCGCGTTCCCCTCCTCACCGGGGCATCATTTGTCCGTCCGTGCGCTGCAAATGAGAGCTAACGCATAAAACTCTAATATGCTTGCCACGTCTATAACAAATCCCAAATCAGATGGCTAAACTTGAGGGGAAAACAAGGCAGACGGCTTTTTCGCCAGCACTTTTGCCGCTAAAAACACTATTTTTCAGATTATGCTGAATCAAGGAGCTATGCGCATGACCGCCCAGCAGTTCGTTTCACCTAATGAAATCCGCGCCAGATTCTCTCACGCGATGTCGGACATGTACCAAAATGAGGTACCGCTGTACGGCGATCTGCTGGAACTGGTGGCGGAAACCAACCGACAGGTTCTGCGCGAAGATGCCGCACTGGCTCATCAACTGCAAATCACCGGCGAGATCGAACGCCTTGCGATGGAGCGCCACGGCGCGATCCGGGTCGGCACGGCGGACGAACTGGCCACCCTACGCCGTCTGTTCCAGGTGATGGGCATGGCGCCGGTCGGTTACTATGATCTGTCGGTGGCGGGCGTTCCCGTGCACTCGACCGCCTTTCGCGCCGTACACGAAGACGCCCTGCAAATCAGTCCGTTCCGCGTGTTTACCTCCCTGCTGCGCCTGGAGCTGATAGAAGATCCCGCGCTGCGTGAGCTGGCTGAGCGCTTGCTGGCGCGCCGCCGCATCTTTACCGATCGCGCGTTGGAACTGATCGCGCTGCAGGAAGCGCAAGGCGGGCTGAATGAAGTGCAGGCGCAAGAATTTGTCGAACAAGCACTGGAAACCTTCCGCTGGCACAACCAGGCGACGGTCAGCGCCGAAGAATACCGGCAGTTGCACGATCAGCATCGCCTGATCGCCGACGTGGTGGCGTTTAAAGGGCCGCATATCAATCATCTGACACCGCGCACGCTGGATATCGATCGCGTTCAGCAGGCGATGCCCGCCCGCGGCATTACGCCCAAGGCGGTCATCGAGGGCCCGCCGCGTCGCCGTCGCGCGATCCTGCTGCGCCAGACCAGCTTCAAGGCGTTGGAAGAACGCGTCGATTTCGTCGAGCATGACGGCCGCGTCGTCGCCGGTCATCATACCGCGCGCTTTGGCGAGATCGAACAGCGCGGTGTGGCGCTGACGACTAAAGGAAGAGAACTCTACGACCGTCTGCTGAAGGCCACCAACGATGCGCTGCAGGCGCCGCCGAGCGAGAAAAATGCCGAACGCTATTATCAGCTGCTGGAAGAAAACTTCCGGGCGTTTCCGGATGATTACGCCACGCTGCGCGAGCAACAGCTGGCCTGGTTCCGCTATTTCCCGACCGAATGCGGCCTGGCGGCCAAAGAATCACTGGATAAGCACAGCACCCTGGAGCAACTGATCGAGAAAGAACACGTTCGCTTCCAGCCACTGGTATATGAAGATTTTCTGCCGGTCAGCGCGGCGGGGATTTTCCAATCGAATCTGGGGGACAGCCGCCATGCACAGTACAATGCGGCGTCAAGCCGGGCAGCGTTTGAACAAGCATTGGGCAGTGAGGTGATCGACGAGCTGGCGCTGTATCAGCAAACCCAGCAGCGCTCGCTGGAAGCCTGCGCGCAAGCCTTGGGGCTTGTCACGCTGGCATCCTGAGATTACTTAGACAGCAGGGACTCGATATCCTGCAGCAGTTGCTCAGCCTGAGCGGACGGTAGCACCGCATCAACCGGTAGATACCACCAATTGGGCTGGGCAAAGGCGCGACACTTCACCGCGTCCTTCTCCGTCATCAACAGCGTTTGATCTGCATTAACCAACGCCGCCAGCTGCGCCTGCTGATATTCCTGATGATCGGCAAACGCCACTTCCTGCACGACTTCGACGTTCAACTTTTCCAACGTCGCGAAGAAACGCGGCGGATGGCCGATACCCGCCATCGCCACCACGCGCGGCAGCTCGGCCACCGGGCGACGTTCACCGCTCAGCAGGTTCACCGCATCACGCGCCTGCAGACGCATGGCAATTTCCCCGGCCTGCGCCACGCCGCCATTGGCGACGCGCGCATCGACACTGCCAAGCCGCGCAGCGCGCTCGCGCATCGGCCCGGCCGGCAACCACCAGCCGTTACCGAAACGACGCACACCGTCGATGACCACCAGCTCGAAGTCACGCTGTAAAGCGTAGTGCTGCAAGCCATCGTCGGTGATGATCACATCCAGCTGCTGTTGTTGCAGCAGAGCCTGCACCGCCTCGGCGCGCTTGGGCGCGATCGCCACGGGCGCCCCGGTACGCTGATAAATCAGCACCGGCTCATCACCCGCCTCGCGGGTCGACGTATTCTGACCCAGCACCAGAGGATAGACCGCCGACTTGCCGCCGTAGCCGCGCGACACCACCCCAACACGGTAGCCCCGTTGCTGCAGGTGCTCCACCAGCCAGATCACCATCGGCGTTTTGCCGTTGCCGCCGGCGGTGAGGTTACCCACCACCACGACCGGCACCGGCGAACGCCAACTTTTACGCAGGCCGCAGCGGTAACTGAGGCGAATCAGCCAACTGAACAAGCCATACAGCCACGAGAGCGGCAATAGCGCCAGATAAAGCAGCGAACCGCCGGACCAGATGCGCTCAATCATTATTGACCAAACTGCATGCGGTGCAGCTGCGCATAGGCGCCCTGCCGCTCAAGCAACTCGGCGTGCTCACCGCGTTCGACGATGCGGCCGTCTTCCACCACCAGGATCTCGTCCGCCTTTTCAATGGTCGACAGACGGTGCGCGATCACCAGTGAAGTTCGGTCTTTCTGCAGTTCGTCCAGCGCGGCCTGAATGGCCCGCTCGGACTCGGTATCCAGCGCAGAGGTCGCCTCATCCAGGATCAGGATCGGGCAGTCACGCAGCAGCGCGCGCGCGATGGCGATGCGCTGGCGTTGGCCGCCGGACAGCATGACGCCGTTTTCACCGATCACCGTATCCAGGCCGTTTTCCATCTTGTTGATGAAGTCCATCGCGTACGCCATTTCGGCCGCTTTCTCGATCTGCTCGCGGCTGTATTCGCTCTCACGCGCATAGGCGATATTGTTGGCGATGGTGTCGTTGAACAGGTGCACGTTTTGCGAAACCAGGGCCACCTGATTACGCAGTGAGGCCAGGGTGTATTCGCGCAGATCGTGGCCATCCATCAGAATTTCGCCTTCCTGGATATCATAGAAACGCGTCAACAGGTTGGCGATGGTCGATTTCCCCGAACCGGAACGGCCCACCAGCGCTACGGTCTTGCCTTCGGCGATGTTCAGGTTGATATCACGCAGCGCCGGCGTTTCCTTCGACGGGTAGTAGAAGGTGACATTGCGGAATTCGATATCGCCTTTCGCGCGCTTCACTTCGCGGGTGCCGGTATCTTTTTCCTGTTCCATATCCAAAATGGAGAACAGCGTCTGGCACGCCGCCATCCCGCGTTGGAACTGGGCATTGACGTTGGTCAGCGACTTCAGCGGGCGCATCAGCGCAATCATCGACGAGAACACCACGGTAATGGTACCGGCGGTCAGGGTTTCCATCACGCTTGGGAAGCTGGCGGCAAACAGCACGAACGCCAGCGCCAGCGAAGCGATCAGCTGAATGATCGGATCGGAAATCGAAGACGCGGAAACCAGCTTCATGCCTTGCTGACGCATGCGGTTGCTGACCGAATTAAAGCGCTCGGTTTCCACCTGCTGGCCGCCGAAGATCAGCACTTCTTTATGGCCTTTCAGCATCTGTTCGGCGCTGGTGGTCACCTGCCCCATCGTGTTCTGCATGTTCTTGCTGATGTTGCGGAAACGCTTGGACACCAGGCGAATGGCAATGGAGACGATCGGCGCCAGCACGATCAGGATCACCGACAGCTGCCAGCTGTAATAGAACATCATGATGAACAGGCCAATGATCGAAGCCCCTTCGCGCACCACGGTCACCAGCGCGCTGGAAGAGGAGGAAGCCACCTGTTCGGAATCATAGGTAATGCGCGACAACAGGGTCCCGGTGGACTGTTGATCGAAGAAGGCCACCGGCATTCTCATCATGTGGCCAAACAGGCGGCGGCGCATCTGCATCACCACCATGCCGGAAACCCAGGAAATGCAGTAGCTTGAAACAAAGCTGGTTACGCCGCGCATCAACATCAGCGCGATGACGGCCAACGGCATCCACACCAGCACGCTGCTGTCGGTTTTTCCAAACCCATCGTCCAATAGCGGTTTAAGCAGAGACAGCATCAGCGTGTCCCCCGCTGCGTTCATAATCAACGCAATGGCGGCTACAATCAGCCCGGTCTTAAAAGGAGTGATCATCGGCCAGAGTCGACGGAATGTCTGCCAGGTCGAGAGATCTTTATCATTCATCATGCAAATACCAGCATCGGAAGAAATAGCGGCCTATTTTACTCATTATCACCCTCTACGCCAAACCGCTGATGGTACCAACGGGGCATTAATTGTTCGCGAAAGCCTTTAATTTGCCAATCGTTGTCGAAAAAAAGTACCGATAACTGGCCGGAGCGCGTCGTATCGCGCCATATAATGCCATTTGCCCGGTATCTGGCGACCACTTTACGCGCCGGCAAACGCCATTTGTTGTAACGAGATGCTGACGCCAATGCCGCCTGAGGATTGACCGCGCGCAGAAACGGCGGCGTGGAAGAGGTTCGGCTGCCATGATGCCCTACCTGCAACACCGTCGCCGCCAAGCGATCGCGCCGCAATCGGAGCAGCTGCGCTTCCGCCTTTTTTTCCGCATCACCGGTAAGCAGCAGGCTGTGTTTCCCGTCGTCGATACGAACCACGCAAGAGTCGTCATTGCCCGGCTTTTTACGCGTTTTCGGCGGCCACAGCACTTCGAATTGCAACCCCTGCCAGCGCCAGCGCTCACCGGCGACGCAGGGCAAGTGCCCCTCCCCGCGCATCGGGCTGCGTATCGTAGCCCCTGGAAACGCCCGTCGCACCGTCGGCAGGCCACCGGTATGATCGAGATGATCATGGCTGATAATGATCTGTTCCAATTCAATCCCCCGCCAGTTCAACATTGGCAAAATATGCCGTTCGGCGGCGCTGCCGCCCGGCCAACGATCGCCGGTATCGTACAGTATTCCCTTGCCGTTTCGCTCAATGACCACCGCCAAGCCGTGCCCGACATCGAGCATATCGACTCGCCAGCGGTATCCCGGCTCTTTTTCCCGCCACAGCACACAGCATATCGCTATCGTCGCCAGCCCCGGTGCATAACGCCGCCACCAATGAAAGCGCCAACAGACGACGATGAGCCACCCCGCCGCGCTGGCCAGCAGCGAGGCAGCCCCCAGATCCACCCAACCGCGTTGGAGGTAATGCAGCGGCACAAACACCCAGTACAGCGTGAAGTCCGCCAGCCACCATAGCCCGTAGCTTAATGAGGGAAAGAAGCCAAATATCACCGCCAGCAAAATCAGCGGCACCGCCACCAATGAGACAATAGGTACCGCCCACAGATTGGCGGGTAGCGAGGTCAACGTCAGGCCCAGAAACAGCGCGGCCTGCATCGGCACCAGCAGCAGCGTCATGCCGAGCTGAATATGCAGCCAGCGCACCGGCGCCCAATACCAGGCCGACCGGAATCGCTCACCGAGCGGTGCCCATTCAAACCAAAAAATCAGGCAACCTACCGCCAGCACCGATAGCCAGAAACTGTCTGACAATACCGCCAGCGGATCGCACAGCAAAATCAGCCCGATACACCATAGCCACACCTGCCAGGAAGAACAATGAACGCCGCGCAGGCGCAGCAACATCCACAATGTCATGGCCAACACGGTACGCACCGCCGGCGGCTGGGCGCCTACCAACCAGACATAGATCAGCGTCGCCACCCAGCCCGCGACCAGAGGAAAACGATAGCCAATCAGATGGGAGGGCAGAAAAAACTGCAGCGCCCGCAGCGCAGCCCAGAACAAAATGGCGACCATCGCCACATGAAGCCCTGAAATGGCCATTAAATGCGCAATGCCGGTTTTCAGCATCAGCGTGCGTAAAGGCTGTTCCAGCGCGGTTCGCTCCCCAAATGCCAGCGCCAACAATACCGCCTTGTAACGCAGCTCACCAATGTTGGTTTCCGCATGGCTGATTATGCGCTGACGCAGGCTACAACCGCCATCCAGCAAACGGGCCTGCCTGACCAGGCCCGTCAACGGCTGGCGCTGTGCGATCGCCCAGCGTTGGCTGTCGAAGCCCCCTTCATTGAGCTTGCCGTGCACCGGCCGCAAGCGCAGTTTCAATTGCCAACGCTGCCCGGCGCACAGCCGCTGCTGTTCCGGGGCCCATAGCGTGGTAAACATCAATGCAGGTGCCAGCCAATGGCCATCGATCCGCTCGATACGCATTAGCGTCTGCTTGCTGGCGGCCGGATTCAACGCGATGCTGCTTACCTGCACCACCGCCGTCACTTCCGGCCCGCGGCTCAAACGCTCCATTTTCCCGATCAGGCTTCCGGCATTGAAAACCGCCCACGCGAACCCCAACCCCAGGCAGGCCAAATAACGGCAGAATGGCCTGCGCGTGCGCAGCAGTAAACAGACAATAAGCAAAAGCGGCCACAGCAGCCATTGCTCAGGCAACTGCGGTAAAACCAACAGCGGCAGGATGCCGCAGATAACGGCGAATATCGCCAGATCCAGCGAAATTTTGATCGCTTTTCTCCCATCGGCTCCGCCATGAGCAAAAACGCGTCACGGCAAGCAAGCAGGATCATTCAGGCGACACGTCGCCGCCAGCGGGCTTTAACGAAGATGCGCTGAACATGGCAGGATAAGAGAGATCTTTGCAGGAGCCACATCGTCAATGCGGCGCAGTACGCAACTCGCGAGCGTGTCGCGGAGAATTGCAGGCGAAAAAAAACGGCGCCTTACAGGCACCGTTTTATATTCTTTTCAAGCAACAACGCTATGAGCAGTCAGCGACTAGCCATAGATATTGGCGCGGTCACGCAACTCTTTGCCTGGTTTGAAGTGAGGAACGTACTTGCCGTCCAGCTCAACTTTGTCACCGGTTTTCGGGTTGCGACCTACACGCGGGGCACGGTAGTGAAGAGAAAAACTGCCGAATCCGCGGATCTCAATGCGTTCGCCCTCGGCCAGCGTAGCGGCCATGTGCTCAAGCATCTCTTTCACTGCATCCTCAACGGCCTTCGCCGGAATATGAGATTGCTGGCCAGCAAGTCTTTCAATAAGTTCAGACTTGGTCATAGTACCTCCAAGCTTTGCAGCTAAACTACCGTATCGGGGCGGTCAGAGACCGCCCCCCGTCATTACTCGCCTTTAGCCGCTTTGAAAGCTTCAGCCATTGCGTTAGAGAAGTTGCCTTCTTCCTGTTTGTTGTTAACAGTTGCGATGGCGTCTTTCTCGTCAGCTTCGTCCTTAGCACGTACGGACAGGCTTACAACGCGGTTCTTACGGTCAACGCCGGTGAATTTAGCTTCAACTTCGTCACCTACGTTCAGAACCAGAGTTGCATCTTCAATGCGGTCGCGAGAGGCTTCAGATGCACGCAGGTAACCTTCTACGCCGCCTGCCAATTCAACTGTAGCACCTTTGGCGTCAACTGCAGTGACTTTACCAGTAACAATAGCACCTTTCTTGTTCATAGACAGGTAGTTATTGAACGGGTCTTCAGCCAGTTGCTTCACGCCCAGGGAGATACGCTCGCGCTCTGCGTCAACTTGCAGAACAACCGCAGCGATTTCGTCGCCTTTCTTGTATTCACGTACTGCTTCTTCGCCTGCAACGTTCCAGGAGATGTCAGACAGGTGAACCAGGCCGTCGATGCCGCCGTCCAGGCCGATGAAGATACCGAAGTCAGTGATAGACTTGATTTTACCTTCAACGCGGTCGCCCTTGTTGTGGGTCTCTGCGAACTGCTGCCATGGGTTGGATTTGCACTGCTTCAGGCCCAGGGAGATACGACGACGTTCTTCATCGATGTCCAGAACCATCACTTCCACTACGTCGCCCACGTTAACAACTTTGGACGGATGGATGTTTTTGTTGGTCCAATCCATTTCAGAAACGTGTACCAGACCTTCAACGCCTTCTTCGATTTCTACGAAGCAGCCGTAATCAGTCAGGTTGGTTACACGGCCAGTCAGCTTGGTGCCTTCTGGGTAACGTTTCGCGATAGCAACCCATGGATCTTCGCCCAGCTGTTTCAGGCCCAGGGATACACGAGTACGCTCGCGGTCGAACTTCAGCACCTTAACAGTGATTTCATCGCCAACGTTGACGATTTCGCTTGGATGCTTAACGCGTTTCCAAGCCATGTCAGTGATGTGCAGCAGGCCGTCTACGCCGCCCAGATCAACGAATGCACCGTAGTCAGTGAGGTTCTTAACGATACCTTTAACTTCCATGCCTTCCTGCAGGTTTTCCAGCAGTTGATCGCGCTCAGCGCTGTTCTCGGATTCGATAACCGCACGGCGAGAAACGACAACGTTGTTGCGCTTCTGATCCAGCTTGATGACTTTGAACTCAAGCTCTTTGCCTTCCAGGTGCAGAGTGTCACGTACCGGACGCACGTCAACCAGGGAACCTGGCAGGAACGCGCGGATGCCGTTCAGCTCGACGGTGAAGCCACCCTTCACTTTGCCGTTGATAACACCGGTTACAGTCTCAGCTTCTTCGTAGGCTTTTTCCAGCGTGATCCAAGCTTCGTGACGCTTAGCTTTCTCACGGGACAGCAGGGTTTCACCGAAGCCGTCTTCAACAGCATCCAGAGCAACGTCAACTTCGTCACCAACCTGGATTTCCAGCTCGCCCTGGGCGTTTTTGAATTGCTCAGCCGGGATGGCAGACTCAGATTTCAGACCGGCGTCAACCAGTACGATATCTTTGTCGATAGCAACAACGACGCCACGAACGATGGAACCCGGGCGGGTTTCGATTTCTTTTAAGGATTCTTCAAAGAGTTGAGCGAAAGATTCAGTCATGTTGTTAATCTTCAGGGTTCTTTAGTTTAACGTCCATTTAGCATCCCGCCGAATGGGGTTGTTTCACATACCCCGCCATTGGCTCCATGCCGACAGGGTTTAAGGTTACAGGGGTAAAATTTTACCCGATATATTGCGATACCGCTATGACAAATATGACAAAAAGCCAATAGCGCCGCCGCGCTTATTGCTGCGGCAACGCCAACACTTTCTGTGCATACGTCAACGCCTGCCGGATCACTTCTTCGATCGACATGCTGGTAGAATCCAGCACGAGGGCGTCAGAAGCGGGCACCAGAGGCGCGATAGGCCGATTACGGTCACGGTCGTCCCGTTCCTTTATCTCGGCTAAAAGACGTTCAAAGTTAACATTAAAGCCCTTTTCCTGCAACTGCAGCATGCGGCGGTGCGCGCGCTCCTCCGAGCTGGCGTCGAGGAAAATCTTGACCGGCGCGTCCGGGAACACCACCGTGCCCATGTCGCGGCCATCGGCAATCAGGCCGGGCGCCTCGCGAAACGCGCGCTGGCGGCGCAGCAGCGCCTCGCGCACACGCGGAAACGCCGCCGCTTGCGACGCGGTGTTGCCGACGGTTTCGGTGCGGATCTCATTGCTGACGTCCTCACCTTCCAAAATCACTTGCAGCTTGCCGTCCTGGGCAACGAAGCGAACATCGAGATGTGCGGCCAGCGGAACCAGCGCTTCCTCAGAAGTGATATCCACCTGATGATGCAACGCCGCCAGCGCCAGCACGCGATAGATCGCGCCGGAATCCAGCAAACGCCAACCAAGGGACTCGGCCAACGCTTTACACAGCGTGCCTTTGCCTGCGCCACTTGGTCCATCAACGGTTATCACCGGGGCTGTAGCCGTCATTTCTCTCTCCTTCAGGTAGAAAACCTCACAGAGACACGGCGCGCTTCGACTCGAAGCCCGGGCGCTCTGTCACCTGCCCAATCAGGGGCAAATACGGTGGCGTATTATACGCTGCCCTACGGCGATCTGTTACCCTGGAACTGTCCGGTTGTTGAAAATAAGCGCACAACCGCGAAAAAGTATAGAAGAAACGCCGGTCGCCGGGGGTTAAAAACGATAAAGGCCCGCAAAGGGGCCTTAAAATAAATGATCTGACGGTTACGCCGGCTGGCTGATGCGCGCCAGCTGTTCGAAATAGTCCGGGAAGGTTTTCGCGGTGCACTTCGGATCGAGGATCGTGACCGGGGTATCCGACAGCGCCACTAACGAGAAGCACATCGCCATGCGGTGATCGTTGTAGGTGCCGATCTCGGCGAACTGCAGTTTGGCCGGCGGCACGACGTGAATGTAGTCTTCGCCCTCGTCAACTTCCGCCCCCACTTTACGCAGCTCGGTGGCCATCGCCGCCAGACGGTCAGTTTCCTTCACCCGCCAGTTGTAGATATTGCGGATGGTGGTCGGCCCCTCGGCAAACAGCGCCGCGGTGGCGATGGTCATCGCCGCATCCGGAATGTGGTTCATGTCCATATCGATGCCGCGCAGTTCACCGCGGCTGCACTCGATGAAATCGTCACCCCAAGTGATGCGCGCGCCCATTTTCTCCAGCACGTCGGCAAACTTGGTGTCGCCCTGCACGCTTTTGCGGCCGATGCCGGTCACGCGCACGGTGCCACCTTTGATCGCCGCCGCCGCCAGGAAGTAGGACGCGGAAGAAGCGTCGCCTTCAACCAGATAGTCGCCCGGCGCGATATACGTCTGGCGCCCCTGAATGTGGAACACCCGATAATTGTCGTGGCTCACCGATACGCCGAAGGTGCGCATCAGGTGCAACGTGATATCAATGTACGGCTTGGAAACCAACTCGCCCTTGATGTGGATCTGCGTATCCCGCGGCGCCAGCGGCGCGGTCATCAGCAACGCGGTCAGGAACTGGCTGGAGACGCTGCCGTCAACGGTGACGTCGCCGCCCTGGAAACCGCCGCGCAGGCGAATCGGCGGGTAATCGGTCTGCTCGAGGTAATCAATCTGCGCCCCGCCCTGGCGCAACGCGTCCACCAGATGGCCGATCGGGCGTTCTTTCATGCGGGGTTCCCCGGTCAGCACCACATCACCTTCACCAAGGCACAGCGCCGCCGCCAGTGGGCGCATCGCGGTGCCGGCATTGCCGAGGAACAGTTCCAGCGGCTGGTCGGCCACCAGCGGCCCGGCCACGCCGGTCACTTCACACACGGTGCGGTCGGCGGAAAGCTGATAGTTCACGCCCAACGCCTGCAGCGCATTCAGCATATGACGCACATCGTCGCTGTCCAGCAGGTTGGTCAGCCGGGTCGTTCCCTCCGCCAGCGCCGCCAGCAGCAGAGCACGGTTGGAAACGCTCTTGGAGCCGGGTAAGTTGACGGTGCCATTGACCAGGGCGACCGGTTGTAACGTCAGGGAATCCACCATGTGAACAAAACTCTCCAATTCTGATAAACGAAACGGCTCCGGAATAATGCCGGAGCCGCTTTAATGCAAAAGGACAACAGCCTGGTCAGCCCGCGCCCGGCGAGCTGACGGGATCAACCGTGACGACGCTCGAAGTCGGTCATAAAGTCGGTCAGCGCCTGTACGCCGGCCAGCGGCATGGCATTGTAAATAGAAGCGCGCATACCGCCAACTACCCGGTGGCCTTTCAGCGCTTGCAGGCCGATGGCCTCGGCTTCGCTGAGGAACACCTTATCCAGCGCTGCATCGGCCAGCTGGAACGGCACGTTCATCCACGAGCGGTTGGCGATGGCAACCTGGCTGCGGTAGAAGTCGGATTTATCGATGGTCGCGTACAGCAGCTCGGCCTTGGCCTGATTGCGTTTTTGCATCTCCACCAGGCCGCCCTGCTCTTTCAGCCATTTGAACACCAGCCCGGACAGGTACCAGGCGAAGGTCGGCGGGGTGTTGAACATCGAATCGTTCTCGGCCAACACGGTGTAATCGAGGATCGACGGCACTTCTTTACGCGCCTTGCCCAACAGATCGTCACGCACGATCACCAGCGTCAGACCGGCCGGGCCGATATTTTTCTGCGCGCCGGCGTAAATCACGCCGAAGCGGCTGACGTCGAGCGGGCGGGACAGAATGGTCGAGGAGTAATCGCCGATCACCACTTTGTCGCCGAAGTCCGGCGTTTCATCGATGGCTACGCCGTCGATGGTTTCATTTGGGCAATAGTGCACGTAAGCCGCGTCGTTGCTCAGCTGCCACTCTTTCATCGGCTTGATGCCGCTCAGGCCGTCGATGCGGGTTTTCACGTCGATGACGTTCGGGGTGCAATACTTTTCCGCTTCCTTGATGGCGCTGTGCGCCCAATAGCCGCCGTCGATGTAGTCGGCGGTGGCCTTGTCGCCCAGCAGGTTCAGCGGCAGCGCGGCGAATTGCGCGCGGGCGCCGCCGTGGCAAAACAGCACTTTATAGTTGGAGGGGACTTTCAGCAGATCGCGCAGATCCTGTTCCGCCTGCTCGGCAACGGCGATGAATTCTTTGCTGCGGTGACTGATCTCCATCACTGACGTTCCCAGGCCGTGCCAGTTGCACAGTTCCTGTTCCGCACGACGCAACACTTCCACCGGCAGCATCGCCGGGCCAGAGCTAAAATTATAAACCTGAGTCATTTCCCCTCACCACATTCACTGTTCGCCGCAGAAAAGCGACCTGTCGAAAAGACGCCCGAAGTTAACGCTCGCGTTAACCAACCCTTCGGTTTTATCACTCACGCCCCATGGCTGCAACGCTTATTCGCCCGCCGGCGGTAAACAGGCGCACCGGGTGATGACAGGCTCTGCGGCCGGCGCGTTTTTTTGGACGATAAAACCCTGCGACATGGGGAAATTCAGCGGGTTAACGCGGTGTTTTATGCTGTATTCAGCCGAGATGGCTGCGGGAGCCCGAGCGGCTCCCGCAGGAGAGAAAACGATCAGTACTGATTGAACATTTGCTGGATCTGCTTCGCGTCTTTGGTTTGCGTCAGCGCCAGCTGCAGCAGAATGCGCGCTTTTTGCGGATTCAGCGTGCCGGCGGCCACGAAACCGTATTTGGCGTCGTCCACTTCCGCATCCTCGGTGGTCGCGCCGGTCGGCACGCGCGAAGAACGCACCACCGCCACGCCGTTGTGCGCCGCCGTCGCCAGGGTGTCGAACACGGTTTTATACAGGTTGCCGTTGCCGACCCCGGCGCTGACGATGCCCTGGTACCCTTCGGCGATCAGCGCCTTGACCGGCGCATCGGAGGCGTTGGCGTAGTTGTAAATGATGCCGACCTTCGGCAGTTCGTTCAGCTTGCTGACGTCGAACGGCGTCTCCCGGGTATGCTTGCGCTGCGGCGAACGCTGATAATCGATCTTGCCGTTGTGGATGTATCCCAGCGGGCCGAAGTTCGGCGACTGGAAGGTTTGCACGGCGGTGGTGCTGGTTTTAGTGACATCTCGTGCGTCCAGCACGCTGTCGTTCATCGCCACCAGCACCCCGCGGTTGGCCGATTGCGGATCCGCCGCCGTCACCACCGCGTTATACAGATTGAACGGGCCGTCGGCGCTCATCGCCGTCGCCGGCCGCATCGCCCCGACCAGCACTACCGGCTTGTCGCACTTCACCGTCAGATCGAGGAAATAGGCCGTCTCTTCCAGCGTATCGGTGCCGTGGGTGATGACGAAGCCGTCGGTTTTGCCGCAGTCGGCGTCAATTTTCTTCGCCAACGTCAGCCAGACCTGATCGTTCATGTCCTGCGAGCCGATGTTAACCACCTGCTCCCCCTGCACGTTGGCGATGTTCTTCAGCGCCGGCACCGCATCGACCAGCGCCTCGACGCCCAGTTTGCCCGCGGTATAGTTGGATTTCGTCGCCGAATCGCCGCCGCCGGCGATGGTGCCGCCGGTCGCCAGCAGGGTGATGTTGGGCAGCGCCAGCGCCGAGGCGCTGACGCCGGTCAACAAAAGGGTTAACACGCTGAGTTTCACTGATTTCATTAGATTTCTCCGTGACAGATAACTCGCTGAATTATGGCCTTTATCCTTAAAAAAACTGTGACTTTGCCGCCGCTTTAGGAATACGTGGAGCTCCAGCGTAAAACCCCGTATCATTGCGCGTTTTTAGTACGCGCAAAAAGTGAAGACAATGACGCAAACGGAATACAAAAGAAGCAAATAGTTGATTTAAATAAATAAAAATGAATTAAAAAACGGTAAAACTCAGCTTTCGGCCCCACCACGTACCCCACGGAAAATTGTGAACACCCAGCAATCTTATTCCATGAGTCATCATTCTCACTGCCAACGTGGTTATTTTTTAACCACCAATTTAACACTTCGATTATGGCTTTATTTCCTCAAAAAACTCCCTATATATAACCAGAAGGTGGTGGGTTCGGTAGGTTCAGTCGGTTCACGCAACTAACGCAATGAATTTAATCAAGATTATTTTTTGTTTTGAACCGACCAATGGGTGGGTTCATGAGGCGAAAAAGTCGGTTCAGCAGCATCGCAAAGGTAGGCTAACTCGGGGAATGACAAAGACAACTCATTGATTATAATCATGAGCACCGGGTGTTCTTTGCTTTCAAGGAGGAGAAATGCGAATTTATGTTGAGGTTCGAGTGGACAAGAGCAAGCAGCTTCCGCCAGGCGCAGCTTCGGCATTAGCTATCGAGCTGAACAAACGCTTGCATCGAAAATTTGCTGATATTGAAGCTACCGTTCGTTTAGCAGGTATGGATGGCTTATCAGTCCGAAACTGCACGCCGGCCGACAGAGAGCTGATCGAGGAAATACTGCAGGAAACGTGGGAAAGCGCGGATGACTGGTTTCAGTTTTAGCATTGAAACCTTGGGCAGGGTTGTCTATGTTACAGTCATTCCAATTGACAAGGAAATGTGATGGATACGGTTGAGGAATTAGGCGGGACGTATTTCTACAAAGGTTATGGCAACCTAAACAACCAGCAATTGTTCTGGCTTATCTGGGTCGATGCCTTTAGCCAGCACACTGGCCTAGAGTTCTCAGCGGCGGCGATGATCTTATCGGGTTACCCATTCATTGGAACTAGAGGGAAACCGGGGCCCGCCACCAAGGGAACGTCAATAGCCTCTGTTGTATCCAGAAAGGTGCTACCAAACATACGGCTGCCAACAGGTGTCGTCATACCGACGCTGGTAGGACGTTCTTTAAAAGACCTGCATGTTAGCTATACAAATCAGGTACGGACGGCGATAGGCCGAAATATTCCCTGGGTTGGTTATGCTATGGCAGCATATACCGTATTCGCTATTAGTCGCGATGTGAAAGAAACCTATAACCGCATCGCAAGACCTGAACATCGGATTGCGTGGACGTACTTTTGAGCATTGAAAATGACATTTTGGCATTTATCCAAAACGGGTACAGCCACAAGAAATATCTACTATTTGGGCCTCTGGTCATGGTTACCGCAGAAACAGATCTTCGCCATGATTTAAAGATAATTTATGAAGACGCAGAGGAACTCTTCGCACACTACTTCCATACGTGGGGCGTGGCATCAGCACAATTTCGTATCGATCGTTATTTCAACCCCGAGTATTTGGGCTCGCCAGAACCCGAAACCCCCTTGGAAAATATCACGGTCAATATGCTTATCGAATCCGCCAAAGCCGGCCGGTGGCTCTATTAGGTGCTGCCCCTGCCGATGTTCAACCTTCCGAACAATACGAGGCCAGCAACGGGGCAGCAGATTTTAGATAGGGTCAACGTTCACATTTTCAAGAGCGGCAGTTTCCTCGACTGCTTCCGGTGCTTCTTCAACCTCGCGCACAGGCATTTCGAGGCGCAGATCAATCCATCGCCCAGCCGGAATATCCATCGGCTCACCGGCCACAATCGCGGCTGTGTCGATGTCAAAGCGGCGCTTGCTGACCTTCACATAGATTGTGCCATCTTTGCCGGTGCTGGCTGATACAAAGCACAGACGGTTGCCGTTCACGTCCTGCGGCACTTCGATGTTCCAGCCCTCTTCCGCAAAACCTAACGCGCCGGTGACTTTGTAAACCCCAACTGAAACACGTTCAGCTGATACCCCCGCAGCCTCACTGTTAACAGCCGCATACCCTGACAGTGCAAAGCCGTCCAGGTAGTCATCAGCCATCTTTTCCGGCGCGCCAGACAGCCTGGCGATCGGAGACGCTTTCTTGATGAAGCCGTTGGCGTCAACGGTTGTATTGCGGGTGTCCCAAACCCTGGCCCACGGCGCTACAGTACCATTTTCATTCGTTCTGTAATGCAGACCAAAATTTCCGCGAGATGCGATCTGGAACGCATAGTTAGCAAGCGATGTATGCGCTATATTGATCCCCATAAATGCCGAGGTAGTGGGGGCTGGGCCATCGTTTGCCGCGGTATTTCCCGCAGTTAAAAACTGCCCCTTCGCTGAAGAAAGCGCTATATCCCACCCAGTATTTACCCCCTTCCCACCTATCCCATAATCCCCAGGCTTTAACGCACTTGCTAGCGTAGCCGCCGCATTGTTTTCACTGACTTTTGCAGCTGCTGCCGAGGCCGCTGATTTATCAGCAGACAAAGCCGCCTCAGCACGCAGGCGATCGACCGTCTGCACAATTTCCGGTGTAATGTCATCTTCACCAGGGCGGCGCAAGAAGTCATTGAGCGTGCCGGGTAGAGAGTCGGTATAAACCTCTATCGTGCCTACTCGCTCCGGTTGTGCGCCATAAACTGACACAATCACCTCGTAGGCACCAGGCTCTACATTAAGCGAATACCGGCCCGTATCATCGGTGACAGATTGCGACTTTGCCAAATTCAACACCGTGGATGATGTTTTCATTGAGCGCATAGTAATAGTTACGCCAGAACGAGAATCACCGTAAGGCCCCTTTAAAACTCCGCTGATTAATACCATTACTTATTTCTCCATTAATAATTTAATTAATTCATCTTGGCGGTCTATTCTTTCCAGCATTTCCTTATTTGCTGTCAACAAAAGACCAAACAGCTCAAGCGGATTCAGCGACTTTTTCCCATCGGATAGTGTCGTAACGCCATTAGGTAATATCTTCTCGATTTCCTGAGCAATCACACCGAAATCATGCGTAGCACCTACAGTTTTTTCACCATCATAAATAGTATCTTTAAACTTGTATGACACTGGGCGAATTTGACGTATCACCGCCGATGCAGCACCCGGTTCTACGGGGTTAATTTTTTCTTTGATTGTTTCGTCTGAATCAAAGAAATTTATTCCCTTTTGAGATCCATCAATTGATACTTCAAGATAACCATTACCGATTGCGGAAAATGCCCGTACTCGTCCAGCAACGGAGTATGATCCAAGAGGTGCGGCGAAAGAACCATCTTGGCGCATTTCAAACTGAGTAACCAACCCCCCAGCCTGATTGGCTATCCGGTATCTAAACCCGCCAGTACCTACGCCTCTGTTATTAACAAATTCACTTATACCGGTAGAACCATCCCAACCAATGGCAGTGCACGCATCAACGACAATTCCATTAACCCCTTGAGTTTTTACTATCCCGTTTATCAATCCACCAGTTTTCCCATTGATAGTACCCAGGCGATTATCGTTTCCAGCGGCCACAGTGTTTGCGGTAGTACCAACATCACGGGACGCCGAGTTGCCGAGGTCGCTTTTATTGGCCTTTTTATCGACTTCTGTTTTATCCGCCTTCAAATTCAATGCAGCGGTAAAACTATTCCAGGCCGGGCCGGTGTAAGTGCTGCCGTCAGGTAACGTCACTGTAATGTTTCCGGTGCCGCTGAATACCTGTTGCCAGTTATCTTTATCGAGGTTCAGCCCGCGTAGCGCTTTCGCCGTCTCTGCGGCCAGATGGGCGGTGATGGTGTTCATCGCGTCGCGCGGTACGGCATACCATGCTGCGCCCGCCTGCGTTGGGCCGTCATAGGCTTTAATCAGGGTCGCCTGTGTGGCGCTATCAACGGTTTTAACCGGTAGCGTATAGGTGACGCCGCCGACAATGCTCACGATGAAATCACCGGCTTTAAGCTCGGTATTGAATGCCGTCCCCGTCCCTTTCACTACGGCAGATTTGTTCGTTAGGGTTAGAGTGCCTGCGGGCATGATGCTCTCCTAAATCGTTGCATAAAAAAACCGGCTCAGCGGCCGGTTGTTAGAAGTAATGGTCTGCGTTTATAACCATGAGCGGCATCTGTGACGAGTACCATCGGTTTGATGTATTCCACTGGGTCTGTATTCTTCTCCCTGATTCAGAACGCCAGAATTGGACGGCGCTGCCGTTAAACCGATAGCCGCAGCTGTAGTAGTTATAAACTCCTCCGCTGCCTTGAGAGTCACCACGCATAAACGCATTAACGGCCAGGGGGATCATTGGCCTGGCTATGCCTGTATCAACCAAATCCTCTGGGTTCCTGCCGACATTAACCGAACGACCATCCCAGACTAACGGCTCTGTATCGCTGGTGAATGTGTTATTACCGGCAGCGTTCTTAATCACCATTCCGTAGCCACTTGGCGTCGGTGGGTAATAACCGCTGTTCATAATGACCACTTTCACATTGGCTGTGGTTAACACCGCTTCACCCGAACCATTATCACGCGATACCGTTAATTCGTTATATTGCACAGCATGGTAAATAGAAACGCCGGGGTCATCGCACCGAACAAAGACAACCTTGGTGTTATCATTTTGAACGACTGGCAATGTCCATTTGCCATTAATCGTCACTTCCCCTTTCCAGGCAACAAAACCCAGCCTGGACGAACTGTTAATGCTCATCCAGTCCACCGAGTTTTGAATCATTATTCCATACGTGCCTGAAACTGATTGCGGCGGTTGAACCTGGTATATGCTGAACTCGGTAAAGAACGCCTGCTGATTTGCATTGGTAAAATCAACAATTATCCTCCCACCATCGGTTCGCCATCCAGTAACCCCGCCGTAAGACGGGGGATTTGTCTGACTGCCGAATATATACCCGGTCTGACCAACCAGAAATACCGGGTTCCCAGCGACGTAATCAGGCGGAGTATAAATCTTTTGTTTATTGCCATCCGCCCAGGGTTCTTTATCGTTGGCTAATAGTGAAATGCTATTAACCGCCGCCAGCTCTTTGCCATTCATCCACAGGCCATACGCCACGCTACAACCTCCCCATTCTCACCCGCAGATTACCGCCAGCGTCATAAACATTAATCTGGTCGCCGCGTATCTCCATGCGCCCGTTACCGTCGCCACCGTTAATCTGGATTTGTCCAGCCCCTGCGCCGCTTTTATCCATCCGCCAGCCGCTGGTTGCGCTGAAATTGTCGGACTGAATAAAGCCGCTGATTTTGGCATTGGTGATTGCCGCATCCGCAATTTTCGCCGACGTGATAGAAGCGTTCTGAATGAAAGCATCGCTGATAAACACCTGGCCGTTGACTACAGCGAACGGCGAGTATTGCGTGTCGCCGCTGCCGCTCATCAGCACGAACTGATTGGCGTTGAAACCGATACGGGTGATGACGGGTTTACCGGTTTCCGCCAGCACGGCGATCGACATACCCGCGTTGTAGAACACGCCGTTAACCCTCACACCCGCTTTCAGTGTGTGGATTGCCGTTGCGCCGTCGGCATCAACCGTGGCCGTCAGCTTGTCCTCCAGTACAGCTGTCACGTCGTCAATCTGCGCCTGCACCTGCGTAGACAGTTCGGCCAGGGCGTGATCGACTTCTGCTATTGTGGTTTTCACCACCAGAATATCAGCCCGTACCGTGCCGTACTGCGCCCACTGGTGCTCAACCGTCGCGTTGTTGGCCAGCGCATTCTGAATGATGGCCTCAATGTTTGTGTCAATGTCGCCAGTGAGGCGGTCACCGTCCTTATCCGTCAAGAAGCCATCGCCGATGCTCTCCAGGTAGTCACCGGCGTTAGCGTTCGATTGCCCCTGAATCCAGCCCGTCCAGTCGCCCTGGTTGCCGGTACGGTCTTGCAGGCGGGCGCGGAACCAGAACTCTTGCCCCGCCTTCAGGCCGGTCATGGTATGGGTATGCAGTGGGTACGGGATATCGGCCAGCAGCATCGCGTTATTTCCGGCGGCGTTGTCCGAATACTGAATTTCGGTTTTCAGCGTGTCTTCGGCCCCGTCTGGGAATCCCCAATCGAGCTGGATACCCCACAGTAACGGAGAAGCCTTGAAGCCTACCGGCACCGGCGGCTTACCCTCTTTCCCCTTCAGGTAGGTTTCCGGGGCATTCGCCCAAATACTGGAAATCTCTGCCGCGTTAATGGCGCGCACTCGGGCCTGATACCGGCCAGCGTAAATACCAGGCACTTCGAAACCCTGCGTTGATGTTCTTGCTGCCGGTATCCAGTTTCCGTTATCTCGTCGCCATTCTGCCTCGTAGGCAATAGCGCTCTCAGCTGGTTCCCAGGTTACACGCAGGGTGGTTACCGCGATGTTCTGGTTGATAGTTGAAAAGCTGCTGATCGCCACATTCTTCGGCGGAGGTTGCACGCCTGGAGGGATAACCGTGATCGGGCGATCCTCGATGCGAGCGCCGGTATCGATACGCGCATATTTGTTCGGGTCATGCTCTATGGCTGTAATATCAAACGACACGCCATCTTCATTTTCTGTAACACCGGTAACACGGAATAGCTGAATCGCCAAATCGGAGGCATCAACAGCCCAGACGCATTCCGCCACAGGCACTTCGCTGTATTCAGTAGTGACCGTAACAATACGCCCATTTACCGATTGAATCGTGCGAGCTTGCGACTTACCCGATGGTAGGTTAACGATCAGGCGTTCACCTACTGCCGCCGATGACTCACGATCAAGGGTAAGATTGCGGCCAGAAACGGCGCTGATGCGACCGCCCAACGGTCTGCCAGCCAGTGTTTCATCTGCCACACCGATGATATAGCCAGGCAACGGAATGTTACCGTCCATACCTACGGTAAAATTAATCACCCGATCTTTATCATTGGTCAGCAGCAACCAGCGGCCACGGCGGATAGCTTCGGTTTCGCGGGTACAACCGATCGCCGTAATGTCAGCCTGCTTGATGTTGTAGCGGCGGATAAGTGCATTTTCAAACACCGGCGCCACTGCGTCCTGATAGCCGTTTGCCGGGTCAGCCCAGCTGACCATTGCCATGCTGTAGTGCGTTTTCTCGCTGGCGCTGGAGTCTCGAAACTCCCCATCCTTCACGTTGGCGCGGGTGTAGGTGTAATCCAGATCGCGAGGCATATCAGCCAGCGCGTTCATGCTGTTCTTTGCCCAATAAGTCATGCCACGAAAGATGTTGGCGAAGTCGCGCAGAACCGTCCAGGCTTCTTCCTGTGACTGGATATAGGCATCACACAAGAAACGAGGCTCCAGCCCATCACCGCCCCGCCCATCCGGCACCAGCTGATCGCAATACTGAGCAATGGCGTACAAGTCGAATTTCGTCATCACCAGATTTTCGGCTTTGATACGCTCGCCGATGCTGTATCGGTCGTTAATCAGAAGATCGTAGAAAACCCACGCCGGATTATTTGTCCAGGCCCACTTAAACGAGCCGTCCCATGTGCCAGTATATGAGCGGGTTATCGGGTCGTAGGTTGTCGGTACACGAACGATGCCCATTTTTGGCTCACACGATACCGTTGGGATATTCTGGAACTGTTTTGCGTCAAACTGCACAAACAGCAATGCGGTTTCTGGATAACGCAACTTCACATCAATCAGCTCGGTAATAGACTCCGTAACCATTTTATCGGCGATGCGGTTACTGGTGCTGTTCGGTGTGAGACGCCGCACACGCACCTGCCAGCCGGTCGTCGCTTTTGGAAGGTCAATCCGATGACTGCGCTCATATTTCGTTGTTGTCTTGCCGTCGATAGCGGTCTTCAACATTTCCTGATACGCGCCGCCATCCGTCGCCACATCGATCGCATATTCAATCCGGTAGCCAACCACATCACCGTTATCCAACTGCTGCTGCAACTGCTGCCATGAGAATCGCAAACGAAAAGCGGACAGTTGGGTGTTCGTCAACGATCGAACCCACGGGGTCTGGCTGGTTAACTCTGTGCCGACAGTGATCTCGTTCTCAACATCAGGCATACCTTGAATGTATTCCTGATCGGGTGTACCAGGGCGGAACTCCCACTTCACGCCGGGAAAATTTTGAGTACCATCAGCGGCAACAATTGGCGTGCCATCAAGAAAAATGTTTGTGCCGTCCAGTCCTCCCTCCCATTCCCCCTCGCCGAGTGCCAAAAGGATTTTTGCGTAAGAGGTGGATTGCAAGGAATCGGGAGATTCGGTTGGGGTTGTGGTGTTACTACTGCCCCCTTTGTTACCGCTGATAACTTTCATGGTTACTCCAGACATAAAAAAGCCCCACCAAAGTGAGGCTTTTAGATTGGTTTTTTGTTAAATATTATTCGTGTTATTTTTTGTCACTGCTTCTGGCACATAACTAATAGTAAGTTGAGTAACAACATTGGCAACATAAATATGCTCTAACTCAATTGTAGTTCCCTTCATATTCCAAATCGACTTAACACCACCTTCCCTATATGTGGGAGCACCATACTTTTGAGTTAAAAGAGATTCTACAGTTTTAAAGTTACTGTCGTGGATGAGATTATTTTCTTTCTCTTTAGATGAAACGTTTACTTGAACAAGTTTGTTTTCTTTATCAAAAAGATAAATAACCTCGTAGTCACTTGAGCCAATTTCAACGCTATTTATGGATACTTTACCGAAGCTATTAAAATACTTAACAGGTGTTTTTAATAAGTGGGCCCTTCCGCCCTCAGCTTCAACAACCTGTTGAGGTGACATCCCCCATTTTGACTTACCATAACCATCAAGTGTCTCCGCTCCAACACTAAATGATAGAAAAACAAACAACAGTGATAATAGCACCCGTTTCACATTCATATCTCCACTATAAAAAATTCATGATAACAGAGATGATGTTTGTAGCAAATTAGACAAGAATTTGCTTTGAGCGCTTACTGCTGATCTTCTGCATAGATACCAGCTGAAATGATGGCACCACCAATGCGACGCTTACCGTAGCCAATTGGAACAGGGTTCCCCTGAGCAATGGTGTTAACCGGCCCTCCGAATGCGTAGCTGGGTTTATTGTCTGGGTCTTCCCTTCGGGCTAATCCGTTTTGCATGGGTGAAAGCATCTGGACAACACCGCCCAGCATCATGGCTCCGCCCATCATCATTACGTTTGTTCCCCATGGTTGCCCATAACCAAACTGCGCGATAGCCCCTACAGCAACTAATACCGCTCCCAATATTGTCTGGAAAACACCAGCTTTTTTACTGCCTATAATCACGGGTGCTATTCGGATATCTTCACTTCCTATGAATTTAATTTCATCAAGGCCGATATTCCTTTTACCATTAAATACGGCAAACGTTAACCCTCTGCCTCTTGCACTTTGTAAAAATCTCTCAAAGCCAGGAATGGTTACTGATAATGCTTTTATCGCCTCTCTTGGCGTATCAATTACCAGCCTATGTACACGCCCAAATTTAGAGCCAAGCACACCGTACAGCCTTACAGTTCTATACTTATTTTCACTATACATAGTTAGCCCCACAATATAATAACCCGCATTCTGCGGGCTATCATTTTTTACAAACACGTCTTGGCATCTCTTTCCCAAAGATTATTAAACCCTCTGAAAACCGCATATACATTCACATTTGAACCGCCAGCACCATCTGGCTCGATTGTAGCCATAGACAATGCACCTAAACCTTGAGTGGTTATTCTAAACCCAGCTTCAGTTTCTATTACACTGGCTGTTGAGTTTATATCCTGCCATTTGGGCGCCAAGCATTTCGTGTATTTTTGTGGACTCTTTTTACTATGGGATGAGAAGATAGGTTTTTGATTTTCTAATTGTCCAGTTGTACAACCAGAAATAATAGCTGTGGCAGCTATGGCTAAAATGATTTTCCGCATTTTGAAATCCCTTCTTATGTAGGATTCAAGATGATAGCAGATTAGCGTCGTACCGCAGAGTGATGATCGTCCGCGCCAGCCAGTAACCGCCATACGGCACGCGCTGGCTCATGTGTCCGTACATGTGGTGGATCATTACGCCATCCCCCAGGTAAACCGCAGCGTGATTCGGTTCATCAGCGCGCACCTGCATAATGATTACGTCGCCGACCTGCATTTCACCGGATGCCGGTATAAACCCAGCTTCGGCGTAATGTTTCATGTAGAGGTTTTCACCCCGTTCCCACCAGCCATCATCCCGTTCAAAATTGGGGAGAGATATATTACGCTCCAGTGCATACCAGTCTCGCACTATTGCGTAACAATCCCAGAACCCATGCACGAACGGGCGGCCCAGCAGCGGTTTTATACCCTCTGTAGGCATCACCTGCCGAATGTCTCCCTCCGGCCAGCTGGCTATAATCCACGGCAGCTGTGACAGGTCACATTGTGCAAGATCGAGGTGACTGGGTTGCGTCGTTGCATCCGGGTGGCTATGAACGATAGCGACAATATCGCCGCTATCCTCTGCCTCGGCATAGTCCTCCGGCGCCAGGCTGAATTGTTCCGTTGGTTCAGGAGCCAAATTACGGCAAGGCACATAACGCTGTCGCCTGCCGTTCTGCACCACCAGCCCGCAGCACTCCCGTGGATACTCCGATTCTGCGTGCGCCATGATCGCACTGATAATGTGCTTTCGCATGATCACCTCTTCAGCAAGGCGGAGCCAGGGAACCCGCCGAACGGCAGCGGATTACCTTTCCCCCAACGCGGCTCACACCCAGTAGAGAGCAGGCCAGAGCATTCATCCTTAGACGGGTCATCGGTCTGGTTGCCGTCAGCATCAAAATACTTGTTGCCGGTATACCCGCACGACGCACCGCGATACTGACCACGCATGCACCAGGTGCAGAGGCCGTGGATTTGCCGCGTCGGGATCATTAGTCCCTCAAGGTCAGCGGGTGAAGACAGCGCAAACTGAATTTCTTTGTTGTTGCCGTTCAGCTTGTGATCGATATACCAAACGTCAATATCTTCCTGAGAAGGATCGGCCTCCGGGTTGCCCTCGGGAAAATTGCGTGCATCAAGATAATGCGCGTAAGTGTCCCTGATCGTTACCTTTGCCTTGGCCATGTTCTGGTAGTACAGGCAAAGTGAGGCGATCGTGCCGTCGATGTTACTGACGGTCAGTGTAGGGCTTGGCGCTGAACCATCGCTGGTCACCTCAAGCCCTTCAATCTTCACCGGCCACGGTTTGTATTCCTGCCCCTGCCACCAAATAGACTTCGCCAGCAGCTTGCCAGGGTCATCACCGGCGGCTTCCAGTTCATCTTCAGAATGGGGGATTGTATGGCTGTGGAAATACAGCTCTGGCCCGTTAAATTTTGTGCCGTCCACGACGAACAGGCGTACTTTACTCCCAGGCTCGAGGCGCTGGTGATCGGTGATAATTGACATATTCTGTCCTATGGGTGGTAGGCGCGGGTAAACGTAACGGAAAGGGAATAGTAAGCGCCGCTGGCCTGCACGCTGAATTTACCAGCCTGATAGAGGCCAAGCTCAAACATCGGGTTTTTCCATTTAAAGGAACGGTATCCTTTATGTTCGCGAAGAAACTGAACGATGGGCTTTATCTCATCCCAGACGCCGAGAAACACAAGAGGCCAGCTTTCCTTCTCAGCGTTGATACCGTCGCCGGTGCTCTGCGCATAACCGTCTCCGAATTGGGTCGTTCTCACCACCGGCTCTATTTCACCGGTGGTGCCAATCCGCGCCGGGAAATTGAACGTTTCTAATTTCATCGGCTCCCCTTGATTGCACGATTAAGCGTTCCGCCCTGGCTCAGACTCTTGTTCAGCAACAAACGGAAGCGCTGATCGACATAGTTCGCGATATCATTACCCGCAGACTCAAATCCGCTCGTTGCCTGTACCTGGCTGGAGCCGTCAGAGTTCAGCGTAATATCAACGTTGATCAGGGTTTGATTACCCATCACGCCATTAGCCCGCACACCCAGCGAACCGTCCGCCCCCCGTTTGAGCGGCATGATCGCCTCCGGGCCAGCCTCGCCCATCAGGCCAGCGCCCTTGGCGAACGCAAACATGGTGGGATTGCTGACGATCTGGCCGCTGTAAGCACTCAGTGACGGCGACGAATAAACGCCGCCTTTGGCGTTGGCGAACATCGGTACTTGCCCTGGGTCATTGCCGGAAGGGGCGAAGAAGTTCATTCCGGCTTTAAGCGCGTTGAACATCGCCATCTTGATCATCATGCTGGCGAGATCGGTCAGGACAGACTTGGCGAAGTCGTTAAAGCTGGCTTTGCCTGTGGTGACGAAGTTGGTCAGCATGCCGGTCATGCCGTCAAATGTTCGGGTGGTAGCGTCTTTCACCTGCCCATAAACGTTACCGGCATCAGATGACCAGTCCATCATTCCCTTTTTCAGCCCTGCGGTGTAATCGCCCTCGATAGCCGCTTTTTCCTGCGCAGCATTACGCACGATATCCAGTTGGCGCTGCTGCTCAGTGGCGAGAATAGCCGTCTGTTGGATGTACTGTTCGGACGATTTGTCCGTCACTTCCTTGTCCAACTGCAAGCGGTGTTGCTGGAACGACTGCCGGATTTGCTGCTCAGCCACCATCTGATCGTAGGCATCAGTGGACATGGTCATCTGCGCGTTACGGTTGGCGTATTCCTGCTGTTTCGAGGCCGTTTCCATCACCAGGCTACGGGTTTGTTCCAACAGTTTTTTGCCAATATCACGTTCACGGTTTGCCTTTTCCAGCGCCACATTTTCGGTTAATTGCGCCCTGATCTGGTCTTGCATGGACAACAGACTTTTTTGACCGGCGGTCAGCTTCTTACCCTGAAGGCCTGCTATCTCCTGATCGAAAGCCACCAGCTTTTTCTGCGATTCGGTCAGTTTGTCGGTATCTTGCGCCTGCGCGCGCAGCACTGAGGATTGTTGCTGCAACTGTTGCAGACGCCTTACGCCTTCACTATCGCTATACGCAGCCCCTTTAGACTTTGTGCCATACTGCTTGTTAATGCCCTTCAACGCCTGCGCATATTCGTCTGCCGTCAGTTTCCCGGCCTTAAACTGCGCCGATACAATCCCCGTTAGTCGAGCCTGTTCCTTTTTAGGATCAGCACCAGCCTTAATAGCGGCAGAAACTTCATTCTGTAACTTTAACTCTTTCCGGGCGGCTTCCTGTTCCTGCTGCCGCCGCTTGTATAGCTCTTCGTTGGTTTTCTTCACCTCTTCAGCTGTATCGTTACTGATATCCAGCTTAACACCCTGCGCCAGTGCCTGTGCCTGACCTGTTTTCATGTGTGCCTGACCGATGATATCGAACGCAGACGCCACTTCATTTTTCAGCGACTTCCAGATAGAAGCCAAGCCGCTGACGCTGTTCTCCTGCTCGGTGACTTTGGCTTTCACATCATCAAGGTATTTCTGCTGAAGTAACGCCGTCGCTTCACTGGTTTTGCCCTGCCTGGACAACGTGGCGATATGATCGATAAACGTGGTGTTGAGCTGAACGCCCTGATTGGTCAACGCCTCCATTGCCTTGAGAGGTTCACCGCTCAGGCTTGATAGCGTCGAAACAAGATCATCGGATGACATACCCAGCTCGTTCATCCGTGTGCCGGTTTCAGCTATGTCCGACAGCATATTGCCACCGAATCCTGCGCCGGCGGCGCTGGTGACAGCCTTAACCGCATTCTCTGTGCCGCCGAGCGTCATCGTCAGCATGCGCAGATCATTCACCGTCATAATGGCCTGAAGCCCTGACTTTTGAAGCGCTGCGGTATATGCCTTGGTCTCTGCCTCCCCTTTTTGGAACGCGGTATACAATGCCGTGGCACCGGCAACCGCCGCCATGATGCTTAAGCCTACCGGGCCACCCAGCAGGGCCAGCGCACTTTTCATCAGGTTAGTGCTGACCGCTGCCGCACGCGCTGTAAAGGAAACTTCCTTGTTGGCCACACTGATTTGGTTCAGGGAGGAAAGCAGGTTGGTTTTGCCCTGGGACTCAGCAATATCCGCCGCCAGTACGGCTTTTGATGCCTGCACCATTTTCTGTTTAGCATTGGCCTCCGCAAGATTAGCCTCTTGGATGGCGCGGGCGTTTGCGGCGTGCTCTGCCGCATAGCTGACTCGACTATCAGCTAACTTGCCATAGAAATCATCGCTGGCAAATGCTGCCTCACGCTGAGTCTTTGCAAGCTCAATAGTTCGTCTGGCAGCTTCAAACTGCGCCTGGGCCTGCTGGCGTGCAGATTGCGCCTGTTCAATCTGGCCCTGTGCCGCCTTGTTAAACTCAAGGGCAGCAGCCTTCGCCGCTTCGCGTTGGGCTTCCCAGCCGCTGGTCAGCCCCTTAAAGCCGATGAAGGTGCGATCGAGCGTCGGGATTAACGTATTGGCCAGCGTGCTGACCGCGATGTTACTCCCACCGGCCAGACCGCTGATCACACTTCGCAGCCCTTCGAAGCCGCCCTGGCTGGCGCTGAGCGCACCACTCAACGAGTTAAGCTGACCGCCGGTGCGCTTCGCCTGATTGCCTATCTGGGTCAGTGCTTCGGTGGTTTTCTGGCTTTCCTGCTGCGCCTTGCCCGTGAAGTTTTTTGACGCGGTTTCTGCCGTTCTGAATGAATCGACAATTTGAGATTTAAAACTGGCGGAATTTAGGTGCAGCGCTACCGCCAGAGTAGCTACATCGGCCATTACATGAGCGCTCGCATAACGGCAGCACACTGTTCATCAACATCAGATGCGACAGGGGCTGACAGATTGACAGGGGGCGGGTTAGCAGTATCGGACGTTGCCTTATCCACCAGCGAATAGAACGCCTCCCAGTGCTGGATAATGGAGGCCGGGAGGGCTGCAATTTTTCTGACGTCAGGCTCACCGAAGCGATCGGCCAACTGATAGATCAGCCATAGCCACGGTGAGTGGGTCAGTTTTTTTCGGCTTCCTCCAGCGTGCCGTAGCTGTGATTCTGGATAGCGCGGATTGCATCAAACAACGCCGCGTTATCATGAGCGGCCAGCAGTTCCGCTGGTGAAGGCAAATCAGATGCAGGTACTGATTTACCCTGCTCATCAACCAGTGCAGAGAGGATCAACTGAGCGCCCAGCAGTGTTGCTGACTTTTGGTCACTCTCTGCCTGCGCCTTTCCAAGCCCTTCGTCGTAATCCATCAGTTCACATACCGTTAGGCGGCGAATATGTACCGGTACGCCAAACAGCGTATACGGCACAGCCGTATTGATGGGTTGAAGCAGCGCGGTCTTGAGGTTGATTTTCTTCTGGGCCATGCGATGTCCTTACTTAATCGTTACGGTTGCGGTTGCGCTGTTGACAGTGTCTGACCGCTCGGCAGACAACACCACGCGATAAGCGCCTGCATCCGCCGCCACAACTGAGTTTTTGGTATAAGTGGCAGAGGTTGCACCGCTGATAACAGTGCCGTTTTTCTGCCATTGGTATTTAACGGGCTTGCCGTTACTAGAGGTAGCCGCAACAGTCAGGGACAAATTGCCCCCGACTGCCAGATCAGCGCTCTTCGGCTGGGTAGTCACGCTGATCACACCTTTGGGGCCACAGCTCCCCAGGTGTTACTGTTCTGCTTACCCTGCACCGTGATCTGAATGACTTCACTCGCCGGGGCGGTGATCTCGTTCATCTTCCAGCCCGACAGCGAGAGGATAGAGGTGGAGGTACGGCCGTTCGGCAACTCAACATAGAACTGAACGGTTTCGCGGTTGTCCGCTGCGGTCAGGAACGCCGCAAAATCGGTATTGGATGGATCGTCGATAAACCCGATCGACTTCTCCGCACCTTCCGGCAGGTCGGAGATAAATTGCTTGGTGGTGTCGATAAGGGTCGTGCAATCGACAAAGCTGCCGGTCTGCCCCATCTCGCCCACAGCCTTACAGTTAACCAGCGCCTTCATGGCCGTAGGTGCTGCGCCGACAGCGCCCCACTTAACAACCGTGCCAGCCGGAAGCATGGCGTACTCTGGCGACGTTTTATCAGCCATAATTTCCCTCACTTAATGATTGTGGCAGCGGTCGCTACCGGTTTTCGATGCCGTAGCGGAGTTCTGCCGCCAGGATGCGTAATACGCGTGTTTTGTTGTAATCGAGTGCCGGGCGGATAAACGGTGCGGCAACCTGCTTAACCGTGCCGAATTCCTGCGCCAGCGCCTTCATGTGATGCTTCTTGCTCGGGCCGACCTTGAATGTCATTACCGTCAAATAGCGGGGATCGTTCATGCGGCTCGTACTGCGGATTTTTATGTCGTCCCGCATGTGCGGCCCGGTGCTGCTCTCATCAAAACCGGCATGCTGTTTCATGTCTTCCAGCACCGGCTCCAGCGCCGCTCTCCCGGCATCTCGCAATACCTTAACCGCTTCATCTCCCATCGCCTTTAGCTGGCGCTCCAGAGAATCAAGGCCCGTAACGTTTATGCTGATCATGTGGCGTCCTCCGGGTAACAGATGACGTAATCACGTACCAGCCGGTACTGAACGCTGTTATTGGTGAGAGTGGTTGCTCCCTGTTGCATCGTGCCGCGTGTTACCGTCTGCACGGGCCAGCGCCCAATATGCCCGTGCTGAATGCTCTCCCAGGCGGCGCAAATAGCCTTATCCAGTTCAATGAGGCGCGCGTAATCGCCGATGACATAAAGCGCGACCTGAAAGCGCCCCTGGATCAGTGCCGTGCTGGCTAGCCCGGTATCAACTTTCGGGTTGCTGACCTTCTGATACGTCACGCCTTCCTGTTCCGGGTCAGGCAACAGCAGCGGGTACGCTGGCAGGCTCGTTAGTGCCTCCAGTGCCGCTTTGATTTCATACTCGATCATGACGAATATCAGCCTCCGCCGTAATTAGCAGCCTGTCTCGCTGTGATCGGTCAGGCGCACGAACGGTAAAAGTTCGCTGCTGAAAAACCACCTGCCAATCTATGGTAATTTCGTCCCGTGGCCGGAGCGTGAACAGCATTGTTTCCACCACCTGCCCCTGTTCGCCCGTGCGAATTTTTCTGTTGGAAATCGGCTCAGCATCCGCCCAGACCTCAGCGACAAATTCAAAGGATTTGACCGGTGCGCCGGTTTGATCATCGCGAAGCGTAACGGGGCGTAGAAGCTTGATGCGAAACCCCAGCGAACCTGCGCGTAATGATTTCATAAGCCGTAAATCCGATAGGGTTGGAGTAAAGACTCAACAGCCAGCGGCAATTTTGATGCCGACGCGCCAACAATCGCAGCCTCACGGTTAGCGTACCAATGCCCGATACAAAGCAGCATTGCCGTGCGTACATCATCATCCAGCAGCAGGTGATCTTCGTCGGCATCGTATCCGGGGTCGGATTCGCTGGCGTAAAGGGTGCGGCGGGTATACATCTCAACATGCTTTTTCGCCGCACCGATGTAGACGCCGATTAGGGTGTCATCCGCACTGAAATCAGGTTCCAGGCGGCAATGCTCTTTCACCAATTCCAGCTTTAGCATGGCTCACCTTACTTTTTGCTTTTCTTAACTGGCTCTGGCTGCTCTGGCTGCTCTGGCTGCTCTGGCTGCTCTGGCTGCTCTGGCTGCTCTGGCTGCTCTGGCTGCTCTGGCTGCTCTGCAGGATTGTCATCACTCACCTGCTCGGCATAGCCTTTTTTGATCAGCTCGCGCCCGTGAAGCTCCTGCGTTTCGAACAAATCGCCGTCATTCACCACCCGGCTACCGAACAATATCGGTACAAGTGCTTTAACTTTCATGGGTATCTCCTTGAAAGCGGCCCGAAGGCCGCTATGCGGTGCGGATAATTAACCGCCGGTTGGTGGGGTTGGCACGGTGAAGGCACCGGTAACAAACGCTTCAGGCCGTTTAACCGCCAGCGCCACACGCTCTTCGCAACGAATCGAGATCATGTTCTTCTCGAAGTCGTCGGCGTTCTCAGTGCTGATCACCACGTTTGCCTCTTCACGGTCAAAAAGCTGTGCGCCCGCACTGAATGCACCGGTCAGGAATTTACTCAGGAACGCCGCTGACTCCGTTGCGACAACAGGCAAGCCCCAGAGAGTCGGGCCGGTAAGCGCTGCTGGATTGGCGAGGATATAGCGGCCCAGCGAGTCCTTGAGCAGCTCAATCTTGGCCCAGTCGGTGAAGTGCAGCACATGGCCCGTTGACGGGAAGCGTGCCAGTTGTGCCTGCAACATGGCCAGGCGCAGATCGTCAATGCCGTTTTGCATCGCGACTTCAAACGCCGCCTTATACTTCGAGGCCTGCGGCATGATGCCTTCCAGGTGTGCGCCAGTGCCGTCACCGAACAGAATTTCCTGCTCTTCGACATACTTCAGGCCGTAACGCATTTCTGCATCAACGGTCGATTGCAGCTGCGGAAAGTCATCCAGAATCTGCTTGGAGGCTTTGAACAGATGCGCCAACGTGCGAACCGGCGTGATTTTTTCAGCAAACTGGATATCGCTGTACGGCTTAGGCGTGTTTTCAGGCACGGCAGCAGCCTTGTTGGTGAAGCCGGTTTGTTGCACCCAATAAATCGTGTTGGAGCCGGTGGTGCCTGGTGCGATCAAGTCGCGAATAAACAGGCGTTGTTTCGGCGCGGTATCAATACCCGGCAGGCGTTGCGGGGCCACAATCTGCCCAGGAACATCGGTAGAGATCAGCGTCGCGTTAACCGGAATGCTCAGCCGCTGAGAGGCCTGAATACCGGAGGCAAAGTCTTTCAGCGCTTCTGCCGAAATCACCTGCTGCCCGACCGATTGAACCACTTCAGCCGCGCGGTTCAATGGCATTTGCGCCACATGCTGCTCCAGCTCACCCAACCCAGCCTTCAGCGTTTTTTCTGCCGCCTTCAGGGCGTTCAGTTCGGTCGCCATTTTATCAACGCTGTCCTTCGTCGCTGCGGACAGCTCGCCTGATTTTTTCGCCTCTTTCAGGGCGTCCTCGGCCTTGGCGTTAAATTTGCTGGTTGCATCTTCGATAGATGCGGTGACTTTTTTCAGAATCTCATTAACTTCAGACATAATTTCTCCAAATAATTAGCACGCCGCGCACAGCCCGCTTAACGCGGCGTTCAGCTTGGCAAGGATTTCAGGGGATGGTTCGGTAGCGCTCGGCGTACCCGTCGGATCGGTAACAGCGCTCGGCGTGCTACCTGTTAAGGCTTTCAAAAGTTTTCGGCGTTCTGACCGAGGGGTATTAGCCTTGGCCAGTATGGAATCCAGCTTGCGCAATGCTGCCGCCGGTGAGTCCTCGTCACTACTGACCGCATCGGATGACAACAGGCTATCGGCAAGCCCTTTCTCGATGGCATCACTGCCGCCAATGTAGCTTTCGCCATCCATCAGCTGCTTGACGGTGTCGCTATCGAGACCGGAGCGGGCAGAGTAAATATCCGCCATTGCGTTATCGAAAGGTTCGAGGTACTCCACCATTGCAGCAAAGTCATGGCGATTACCGATCGCCACTACCCAGCAGTTATGGATCATCAGGAAAGCACCGCGACCAATTTGAATATCGTCACCGGCCATCGCAATGATTGAGGCTGCGCTTGCAGCCAGCCCCAATACTTTTACAGTTACTTTTCCCTGGTACTCTCGCAGCAGGTTGTAAATCGCCAGCCCCTCAAACATGTCCCCGCCCGGCGAGTTAATGTTTACGGTAACGTCAGCGCCATTCATTGAGCGCAGCGCACCGGCGATCCGTTTCGCTGTAACGCCTTCGCCCCAGTAATCCTGGCCGATAACGTCGAACACCGAGATAGAATTGTCGTCAGAGGCAGCGGCCTTTAGACCGCCATTCCATCTTTCGAGCGCCGAAGGCAGCGGTTCACAGGTAACGCCCGCGCAGGGACGCCCCGCCGGTGCGACCGGAAGTCGTTTTTTTGTCATGGGGGATTGCTCCTACGCCGCTTTTTTCAGCGGTGACTGGTCTTCAGGAATATCGGGGAAAAGATAATTATGCAGCCGGGTGATAGCGCCAGCCTGAGCGCCGAGATTGTTCTGTTTCAAGTCCTCAAGCGGGGTCAGGTTAAGCTGCACAGTATAGATTTCACCGCCAGGAATCGGCGGCAGGTTTTCAAGTCGGCGTACATCGTTGCGACTCATCCAGCCATTCTGCAGAGCGGTGGTGTAGTACGCCGCGCGGCCAACACTGTCGGCACGCAACAAACCTTCCACCGAGAACTCTGCAAAGTAATCTTCATCGCTATCGAGCAGGCAACGTGAGATTTCTTGCTCGATGTTCACCAACAGTGGGCGTAGCGTGTTGGTCAGGAAAATCAGGTTCATCCCTTCAACACTCGATGCCCAGCTACTTTGCTTCGTCACATGCCCTACCATGAAAGGCGGCACCCGGAACCAGCGACAGATTTCCTCAATGCTAAAGGCTCGGCTTTCCAGCATCTGCGCGTCTTCAGGATTCATCGTGACATTCTGGTACGATAAATCCCCCTCCAGCACCATCATTTTACCGGCGTTTTTTGAACCGGCGAACGCGGCTAAGTATTTGCGCAGACGCTCTCGCTGCTCTTTATTCAGAGCAACTTTCGAACTGATGTATCCTGACGTTTGCAGACCGTTTTCAAAGATTTTTGCCGCCGACTCATCAACAGCAATCGCAGCCCCAAACACGTCACGGCCCGAACTCAGCGGCATCATGCCGCAGACACCATCCAGACCAAAGCCGCGAATGTGCATCATCCGGTCTACGGGTATCACGCGCTTTTTGCCGTCCTCGGTGTAGGTGTACTGCAACTGCCCGGTATCCAGACGTTTAACCACCATGTTTTGAGGCAACAGCGGATTAAGCGCCACCAGCTTTCTGCCAATCATTTTTTTCTCAATGAAGGCATTCCCTCGCAAACAGATGCTGGCCACCACCATCAACATGAATCGGGACGGCGTCATTTCGAGGTTTGGGCGGCGGCACAACACCTGGTATGCCGGGTGATCCTGCGCCAGCTTACGAGAACCATCCGCCTCACGACGATAGACTTTCATCGGTAAAGTGGAAACCGATTCGCTGAGTAACCGAATGCACGCCCATACAGCGGAGAGCTGCATAGCCTTGTCTGCAGTGACCACCTTGCCGCTGCTGCTGGTGCCGAACCATTCTTGCCAGAATGTCCCGGTAGTGAGACTGATAGGAACACCCAGCCAATTTAAAAGGGCGCTTTTAACGCGCCCAGGTTGCTTGTTTTTGCCCATCAGATACCTACCATGATCGGATCATCGAAAAAGCCATCAATATCGCCGTCATCCTCAACAACGCCGTCAGCAGCACCGACGGCCATCGCCAGCCCTACTACGCCATCTATACGGCCATTACTGCGCCGTTTGCTGAATACCCGGTTACCGCTTTTATCTTCTTCAATAACCGCGTTGGCCGCGTTCCAGCGCAGACAAGGATTAAACAGGATGGTGATTTCTTTCTCGGTGATGAGTTGTTCGAGCAGCTCGATTGAATGTGGCATCCACAAGCCCGACTCCGCCGATTTGCCGAAGCCTTGCCCATGAGGAACCAACGGTACGGTCACCCCTTCATCCAGCAATTCAGGCTCGAGATAATCCATGTGATAACGGTCGAAAGCGATCGACCGAATATCAAAGAGTGCCGCCAGCTCGGCGATTCGTTTAGAAACGAAGCCGTAATCGATAGCGCTGCCCTTTGGCGCGTGCAGATACTTTTCACGCACCCAGGAATCATACGGAACGCGGTCATTTCTGGCCCTGTCATGCAGCGTGTCGCGCGGCGTCCAGAACTCCACCAGCGCCGTCTTAATGCGCGGGAAATACAGCCCCAGCGCTGTCAGGTCACGCTTGCCGGACAAGTCCAGACCGCCAAAACACTCTTCCCCTTTAAGGCTCTCGATATCGAATGTTTTTTCACATGCCATCCAGATATCGCCGCCGATCCACGGATTTTCAGCATCCACCCATTCGCAGAAGTTAAGGCGTCTGACCAGGCTTTCTTTCGACGGCATGCCCCGCGCATCTTCCACCTGCTCACGTAAATATTCAGGTTGGAACGTATGCCCCATTGAGGGGTTGGCTTTTGCCCAGCAGGACTCATCCTTGAAAGGATCGTCACCCTCATCCAATGAGCAGATGAACGCAAAGAAGGCATCGTTAACTTTCTGACCGGCGGCGAGTTGTTTGCCGTACTGGTGGTACTCGTAGCAGACGCTGGTTTTATCGTGACCGCTGTTTGTGATCATGAAGATGAGCGCTTGCCTGCGGCCTTTTGTCCCGGCGCGCATCATCTCGACCACTTTGTTATCTTTGTGCTCATGCACCTCATCAATGAGGCAACAGTGCGGACGCGGCCCTGATTGCCCATCATCAGAGCTGATCGGGCGAAAAAAAGAACCCGTTTGCAAAAATGCCAGGTTCCATTCTTTACCGGCCCCGCCGGAGGGATCGATACGTTGGGCCAGCGCCGGGGACTGGTTCACCATCGCGACCGCATCACGAAACAAGATCATCGCCTGGTCTTTTTTCGTGGCGGCTGCATAAACTTCAGCACGCGGTTCTTTGTCAGCAACGAGGCAGTAGAGGCCAATCCCTGCGGATAATGGCGACTTGCCGGAGCCTTTGCCTGATTCGATATATGCCGTTCTGAATCGACGCGTGCCGTTTGCTTTTTTCCAGCCAAACAGTGAGCCAACAACAAATGCCTGCCATCCAAGAAGAACGAAAGGCGCACCTTCATGTTCACCGCCGTTCAACTTCAGCACTTTGGCAAAAAAGTCAACCACGCGGCTAACAGCATCAACATCCCAATACAGCCCCCGGCTTTCACCTTCGGCCAAATCATTAAGGTGGCGTTTGCAGGCGTTTCGGATATCAGGCCCGGCAATAATTCGCCCTTCGGTAACGTCCAGCGCATATTGCGTGGCTGGATCAGGTGCCGAAGAATTCGGCGAGCGGGTCTTCTTCTTTCTCTCCACCATTTACTTTCACCTTTGACCTGGCGGCAGGCGTCAGACCAAACTCCACCAAATAACTTTTGAAGCGGCGATCGGCGTCTGCCAGCATGGCAACCGCAGGGTTAGCCTTAATCAAAAAGCCCCCCTCCGTTTGAACTGTATAAGTTCGGCCCTCGTCGGCGATCGTGTTGCGCAGTTGCAATATGTCGGCGTAAATATCGCAGAGCCGCTCAAGCGCAAAAGTATCGGCAACGGTCAGAACGCCCATGCCGTCCAGCAGCACAGTCATTTTTCCCCAGGCCGTTTTCCCCCAGTCCGTCAGGTGCGAAGGTGGGCTGGGAATTTCTCTCGCCGGTTGCGGCTCTTTATCATTAAGTTTACGTTTGCCCGGATTGCCGGTGACCACCTTGAGGTGGGACGGTTTCGGGCGTCGTCCTGCCATCGGAACCTCCCAGAAAAAAACTTTTCATTTCGCGGTTGTGCGCACAAATGACAAGCGGCGGTCTTTAAGGGCGAGAGGGGTGAACTCTTACCCCGCCCCTCCCCACCGCGTTCAAACGCCGCTGTCAGCGGTTCCAGTGCGACGCAGGGTCAAGCGGCAGGCCGTCGGGCGAGCACCCTATTACCTTGCCGGTCTTCTCCATACGTTGCTTTGTGGAGTCGTGGTGTGGCTTACATAAGCCCTGCCAGTTCTTGCGGCTCCAGAACAGGTGCTGAGCCTTCTTCATTTCCTCGGGCGTCTTCGCTTCTTTCATGCGGTGCGGCACGATGTGATCCACCACCGTTGCTGGTTCGATGCGCCCCATCTGCTGACACATGGCACACAGAGGATTCTCCCGCAGGAACACAAGCCGTTCGGCTTGCCATTTGCTGCCGTAAGGCTTCTTAGCGTTCACCGATAAACCGCCAGAGCTTGCCGCCGGGCTGTAGCTCGCGTCCAATGATGGCCTGCACTTCACGCTTCAGGCAGTCTTGGCGTTCTTTATCCAGTCCGGAGCTAAGGATACAGTTTGAAATAACTGCATCTTGGATTAGCGCATCGCCAATGAATACTTGACCAGCATTAACGGTGAAAGCCGAGCGCGGAGGATTAGCTGTTTTGATACCAAACTTGCCAATCCGCAAACGCAGGATGCCCTTGTCGTCATAGAAGTTACTTACTGGCTTATCCTGGTGCTGTGCCTTCTGGATGCGTTCGTACAGATCGGCAATGCGCGTAAGCTGGCTCTCCAGCACAGTCAGGGATGCGCTATCAACATTGATGCCGAGGCTCATAGTGCCGACCCTCTCGGCTGGCTTAGTCTGGCCAAGTTCGAAGGCAGGAGCATGACCACCTTTTACCGACAGCGTGATCGGGAAATATTCCGGGATACCGTTTACCATAGTGCGCACGCCATGAAGGTCATAACGCGCAGTGCCGGCAGGGTTGCTTAACTCATAGCCGTCATTGGTGACGGTTACGCCAAGGTTGCGCATAACTTCTCGCAGGGGTAACTGTTTCATTCCGAATCTCCAAATAGAAAAGCCACCAGCCTGCCGGTGCGCTGGGTGCGCGGTGGGTGCAGGTAGACGACTTTGGTGATTTTGCTTGCGCATTACACAGCAGTCTGATAAGCCTGCTCTGTGATACAAAAGCACATACGTAATCGTCATGAATTCCACCGGAGGAACTATGAAGCTAAATGAATTTGCGCACCCCGAACCCATCCTTTCAGATGCAGCATTAGCTACGATAAAGATCGGTAGCCTGGTAAAAATTCAACTCACTGATGGAATTGGCGATAAATTTAACGAGACAATTATCGTTGAAGTGACTGGGCGGGATGATCACGTTATTGAAGGAAAATTCATTAAACGCCAGCTTGGGCGATTTGATGATAAATCAAAGGAATTTAAATCACCTTTCGCTTTAGATACGATTCATTTTATCAAAGAGGCTGTATTTGCTATAGAAAACGACTAGTTGGTGAACAAGCATTATCGATGGCCCTCGAAAAGGCCACCTGTAATGCCATCAGGCCAACTGCAGAACGCCGTGCTCTTCCGACTCCGAGTAAGCGATCAGGCCGTTGTATTCAGGAACCTCGCCATCCTCAGCCTCAAACGCTGGAATAGTGCCGGTGGTAATGGTGTAGGACGGCTGACCTTCATCTTCTGCGAAACGCGCCAGCTCTTTAATTTGTTCCAGGGTTAGTACGATTTTGCTCATGGTTTCTCCCGGCGGTTTCCCGCCATTGGTTCAGCGTGGCCACCTGGCCGGCGCAGATTGATAGGGCTGTTTTCAGTGATAGCGTGTAGCTCACCGCATCGCCCCAGGTGTCGCCTTGTAGGCTTGGCTGCTCGCATGGAGTGAATACTGATTCAGGGGGTAGCAGGACGATTTGCTGAGGTGGCGGTAGCGTTCTGCTGCAGGAGCTCAACAACAGCGGCAGGCATAGGACTATTCCCACATTTAATGCCTTTAAGTGCATCTCGCAATTTCCTCTGGTAGGTTTCCTCGCGCTGGCGTAGTAGCTGCTCTCTTTGTTGTTGCTCTGCTGCCAAGGCTCTGTTCTTCCGGTCTTGTGCTTGCAGGGTTGAGATCAGTCCTGACTGCTGCGCCAGCGTCTTTTCCTGCTGCTTAACCTGCTCACCAGCCTTTACTGCGTTGCTGTGGAAGTAAAACGCCAACCGGCCAGCAACAATCAGCGCCACCGCCAACAGACCGATAATCATCGTCCGAACGCTGAATGAGGTGTTCATGACAAAAACATCTCGCGCTCTGCTGCACGACGCTTGACCAGACCCGGCATCACCTTACCTGCCGAGTTGCGCCATTTGGGGAATTCGTCCGCCGCCTCATGGGCGTCACCAGCATTGAACTTCTTCACCAGAGTTGAACCAGCAAAAGCGGGCCCGCCGATGTTGAATGCCAGCGATACCATCGCGTCGAACTGATTCTGCGTCATCGTCCGCTTAATCGCGCTGTTGACCGTCAGCTCAAACACGGCCAAATCCTCGGAGAAGAACGCTTCTGCCTGCTCCTGCGTGATGCGGCCACCGGGTTTGACGCCTTTGGTGTGACCCCAGCCAATTGTCCAGGGCTCACCGCCGGTGCCGGGATCTGGGTATGCCTTCAAGCGAAGCTGCTCAAAACCTTTAATGAACTCCCTGCCCTTAGCGCTGGTTTTCATTGACACCCCCGAAGAAACGCTCCCAGAAGTACGTCAGCGCCACGCTACCCATAGCACCGCAGAGACCTGCGCCAACGAACGCCATATTGACCGATAGCCCCGTCTCCATGCTAACGATGCCCCCGATTAACCCTGTGAAACTGGATACAACAATCTGAGCCAAGGCATTCACCCAGCTCCACGCTGCCTTATTCCGCTTGATATCCATGAGATACCTCACAACACCACCCCAGCCGGCAATGAGGATGAACACCACCCATAGGCTGGAGAAGATGTGGTTGATTTCTTTATCCGGCATGCTGCCACCCTGCCTTTGTGGGATTGACCGGATACACCGGTGATGAAAGAAAAAGGCCGCCAAATGGCAGCCTGTAATTGACGCGAATTGTCGCTTTGTAATTGTCGCTGGTTGATCACTGCCGATGGAAAACACCACCAGCGGCTGAAATCTGACCCACCAAAATGCAAAAAACCCCGGCGTGTTAAGCCAGGGTCAAAATAGGTGCCGGTCTTTCCCGACTGTCACTTCACATCAGAGCGGCGCACTCAAAATCCCAGGTGAAGGATTCGATAGTGCATATCAAACTGAATGCGCCTTTCTGAGGCGCTTCCCAGCCACTCCGGGCATCCCTTCATCGCAGGCTGAAAAGCTTTGTTTGGAGCGGTCAGCGGGAATCGAACCCGCATCATCAGCTTGGAAGGCTGAGGTAATAGCCATTATACGATGACCGCGTTGGTGGCCCTTGCTGGACTTGAACCAGCGACCAATCAGTTATGAGCCGACTGCTCTAACCAACTGAGCTAAAGGGCCAAGGTGGCGAATTCTAAAACATTCCCCATTAACCACACAATACCATATGGTTATCTTTACATTCGCGCACAAAAAAGCCCCGCGAATGCGAGGCTATTGAATTTAGCTAGTTGCAGGCAAGGTATGCCACTATTTGGAGAATTTACGCCAACTTTATGCAAAATGCAATACCCTGTTTAAAAAATGTCGGCATCCGTGCCTAACGTGCTTCACTTTGTTATTTTGTTGAATACGGACGCGGCCACGCCTTCCTCAATGTCGCATTTCGCCACCAGCGCCTCATAGAACGGCTTCCAGTTACGTGACCATGATGATTGCGTCAGCTCAGGAAGCAGCGCTGTAATCGCCTTGTAGGCCACAGACGAGGGCATGCGGCTGAAGCCTTTTCCGCCGCAGCGTTCGCAGTCCTTGATGACCGGTGCGCCGCTGGCTTTGGTTGCCACCCGGTCGAGCGCCTTGCCCGTCCCCTTGCAGTTCCTGCAGCGTTTATGGAGTTTCCCCTTGCCCTTGCAGGTCTGGCACATCTCGCGCACCACCTGGCGCTTCGTTGTCGGCGGGATTTTCTCTTCGCCATCCATACCGACGTAACCCGGGTAGGTAACGACGTCACGCTCAACCTCCACCAGCCCCTCACCGTGACAATCGTGACAGGTCACGCTGGCGCCGGCAGAGTGCGCGTATTCTTCGTAGGCCAGCGCGGCCAGAATTTGCATGCAGCGAGCCATGCGGCGGCCGGCGACTTTCCCGACGTGCTTCGGGGCCTTGCGCATAGCGTACTGGGTCAGCTCCGCAATGGCCCGCTCCCGGTCTTCGCTGCTGATCCCTGTTTTACCCAGGAACGCCGCCATCCCAAAGCGGGCTTTTGATTCTGTCAGCCCCAGCGCCGCCATAATATCGGTGCCGGTGATGCGATCTGCCGATGTGCACGTGGGTGAATCAGAAATAGCCAAACCCTGCGGGCTGAAGTGCTTTAACGCCGCTTCCAGTCTCATTTTTTTCCACCTTTCACGCAATGAAATCAATGCACCAATTATTGCATAAATTGCAACACAATTCACTTAATTGCATATTATGAAACAACGGCACTACAGTCGCTATGCGTCCCCGTGAACGCCAATCAGATTCAGGTAAACAGCGTCACTGTCGGCGCCGTAGCTCCCCTGATGGCGTTCGCTTTGCAGATACCATTTCAGCACCGCCAGCGCTTCTCGCTGGTCTCGCGGACGCAAGGTTTCCAGCTTTTTATCCAACCACGCCTCTCTGTCTGCAATAGGGCCATCGCCATCATCATAGCCGCCGGGATCGATTTCTTTTCTTGCGGCGCTCCGCATGCGGTATAACCAGCTCCAATACTCAAACTCGCGCACGACATCGGACAATGTGTAAGGGTCCGGTAAAACATCCGTAAATCCCTTCGACGCCGCTTTGCGTACGCCCCAGGCTTCAAGTATGCGATTTCCGCTAATGCTGCCCCGTTGCCGCTCATCGTCAGACCACCCATAACATTCGTCATCGTAAATCTCGCCGCATTCAGCCAACATTCGCCGCTCAGCCTCGGTCGGCTCCATTGCCGCCTCATAGCTGCCAAACGCCCCCCGCGCAGCCAACGCATTCTCACGCTGTCGCTTGGCCCCCTCGATATAATGTTGTGGGTTGTCCATCCACATAGTGGAAAATACTGATGTCCAGCCGGCCCCTTGCGCCTGCAGGTGGCGCGTGTAGTTCTCCTGCGCCTGCTTCGGCGTAATGGTCAGCTTTTTCAAGGCATCTTCCGCTGCGGCAATGTGTGCCGGCTCGCCAGTCTTGATAACCTCCAGCACCCACAAATAGGCATCGGTCTGTTTATCGCCCGTAACTGTGCGCTGAGGCGGTAGCGGCTTGGGCACCGCTACTGCCGTGCTGTATTTCTGCTCTGGAATGGTGAAGAGCACCCGGTGTTCAGGATTATCACGAAACAGCCCCGAGCGGCGGCAGGTGGTCTTTACCGTGTTGAGATTCACGCCGGTAAGACGTGAGATGGTTTTATACCCCTTGCCCTCTCGCTTCAGGCGCAGGATTTCGGCTTTCTGGTCTTTCATGCGTTGCACACCCTATGTTCAGCTTGTCAGGGGCGGCCAGGTGACCGCCCTTCTCGTTATTGACTCTGGCGCTTGCCACCACCGCGCACCGTGCGCGCGCTGATAACCGAGTCCGCCAACACCTGATACCCGGTGTTCGTCTGCCCATCGCCACCGGTCCATTGACTGATATTCAGGGTTCCCGAGACACTGATAAGGTCGCCTTTGCTGTGCTTCGCCAGGAAATCCGCTTGTTTGCCAAAAGCCACAACGCCCAGCCAGAAAGGCGCCTCACCGCTCTCTGCACTGTGGCATGGTAGTGACACCGCCATCCTTGCAAAGGCCATTGTGCTGCCGTTGCTGGTGGTCTTGCTCTGCACATCGGCCACCAGCCGGCCGTGTGCTGCGATATGTGCCGTCATTACATGTCCTCCTCGGTGTCGTCAGGCATCATCAGCACAACAAAGCGCGGCTGCTTGCCGTCAATTCTCAGCGTCTTTTTGGTCATCCCCTTGGCCGGTTTGTCCAGCATGCCGGCGTCGGCCAGCGCCTGCGCAAAGGCAACAGGATTTGCGCCGGCGGCAATCTCATCGCGGAACACCGACGGGTAGGTATGAAATATCAGCGTCTCAAGCCCAGGGCGTTCTTCCCGATACCCGGCCAAGTCCCGGATTGGCAAATCGCGAGGGTCAGTGTGTGGATGCGGCAGATAGCGGCTGTAACCGAAGCGCTGCAGGAAGGCTTCCGCCTGTTCTACCCAGGCTTTGGCCTCACGGTTCCCCATGCCGAACTCATTGACCCAGGCGTTAAAGCTGTGCTGCAGGGCGTCGCGGCTTTCCTGCTCACTCCAACCCGTGAGCGTTTTCGACAGGATCAGCGCCCCCTCCAATACGGCAAAACGTGACGCCACCCGCCGAACCTGTTCGCTCGCTTCTTCGGGCAATAATCCCAACCACCGGCGCTCGGCAGCACGCACCGCATCAATAGCCGCTTTCTTCTGGCCGGCAAGCTGGTTTATCCATTCACGCCCCACAACGCCATAGTTCTGTTTGCAGGCATCACGCATTGCATCAGCATGTGTTTTACCGTCGGCATAACCGTGGTACTGCGTCGCCTTGGAAATCGGCACATTGAGCAGCCGCACCAGTTGCCCGGCATTGATTTTCCCACCGTCGGCACGGATGTAGCTCTCAAGATCAATCTCGCCGGTGCTAAACGCCATTGCGCGCCAGCGTTTGATATCCCGATTGCCGCCCTCCTTGGCGCCCTGAATTTTGCCCACGCCGTTGAAGAGCGCATAGGCCGCCTCCGCGACCGCCCTGCGGTTGCTGCCCTGGCCGATTTCATCCAGCGGCATAAATCCGTCGTTGTGAGCCGCCGCCTCATTCACCAACCCAAGCGCCGTTGAGTACCAGGTTAATTTCAACGCATCGGGCTCACCGTAGACGGTACTGGCAGCGTTGCCGGTGGTGGTTTTCCCCGCCGACGAGCCGCCGAACAGGTGCACCCCGAAACCGTCCGCGCCGGCGATGCCAATCAGCGGCGCAGCCAATGCGCAAGCAATACCGAGCATCATCGACGGGTTACCCTTCGCCAGCCTGGCCACGCTATTACGCCAGCTCTCGGTGGTTCCCTTGACGGTATAACCCCGCGCAGCAGCAGAGCGTCCATTGAACAACACAGGTTTTTCTGGTGTGCCCAACACTTCCCCGTCGGGCATAATGTAGGCGCCACACTGCCAGCCGCTGGCGCTGGCAATCGCCCACATGTCTCGTTTGCCGCTGCGCTGCAGATGATCGGCAAGAATGGCTCGCAGACCGCTTTTCGAGGTGATCAGCATGCCGCCGGCCTTGAGTTTGGCCCAGCCGTCACGCTCCCCGATATCGCGCAAGGGAACCGCTTCGGTGCGCCGTTCATCGCTGCCCTCCGGCGTCCAGGCGAGAATGAGGTAACGCTCCGAATCGTCCTCGCCCACGCCCACCACCTCGACAAACGATGAGAGCCACACCTCTTTTTCGACAACTTCCCCGCTGTCCTTGTCCAGCTTGGGTTCCACCCAGTACAGACCGCCACGGCGTCCGTCGATATAAGGTTTTAGGTCGTCTTTCGTTGGACGGCTTTCCGCAGCGGTGATCTGAATACCTGCCGGCTGATACAAGCCATTGACGAAATCTTGTCGGGCAATATCAACGCCATGCAACTGCCGGTGGTCGTCCCAATCGGCTTTTACCTCCCCCGGCGGGAGCGTGATCCAACCATCAACGGCTTTGGCCGCTTTCTCTGCCGCCAGTTTGCCAGTGTTAACGCGAGGTTTGCCCTTCTCATCAACGTCACCCGGCGCATGCCAGTCATTGTCACCGGCGATAATGATCCGCGCTGCCGGATATGCTTCACGAAAAACCTGCGCCACGGGAAGCAGGTTCCCGGCGTCAATCGCGGCGACATGCAGCGCATCAGGCATCAGTAACGCAGCTGTAACGCTCGTGGCGTTACCTTCGGCGATCACAACCGTTTCAACCTCCTCAGGTAGCGGCCACGAAGCAATAAACGCGCCTTTCTTTTTGGTGCCGGCCAGCAGACGCTTTTCGCCTGTCGGTTTGATGATCTGCGCGCCGGTAACCACCCCCGCTATCGACCGCAACACCAGTACCATCGAGCCATCGTCCAGCAGGGCTTCGAAGGGGCTTGGAAGCCCCTTATTGGCGAGATAAAGCGCATCACCCGAATGGGTTTTCAACAGCAATTCAGCAACACGGTCTGCAATCGACTTCTCGTCCCTGTCCTCATGGGCAGGTTTGACAGGCGACGGCGTGACAATTGCTGGCGTTTGCGTTGAACGGTCACTGATACCCAGCACCCCGGCCAGCATTTCTGCGGCTTCGGTGATGCCGATACGGTGCGTACGCGCTACCAGGTCAAGGCCATCGCCATGATTCGGCGCATCGCATTGACGGCAATGCCACTCACCGCCGTCGTGATCGTCGATAAAGTGAAACCGGTCAGTACCGCCACAGACAGGGCATGGTCCATGCCCATCACGGGCAGGAACATCAACGCCACACTGCGGTAAAAGCTGGGACCATCCTCCCGTTGACTGGCGTTTTACCTCTCGGATCAGGTCGATGTTACGCATGGAAGTTACCCCCACGCTTGGCAACCGAATCACCCATGTCTGCCCGCATGGACGTCCAAAGCTCAACGCCTCGCTCGGTCAGCTCACCATCAACAACACACTGCGCCAGCCATTTGATAGCAACGCCCTCCCACTGCGGTGCCACCTCCTTCAGAGCCGCCAGAAAACCTGCATCCACCAGCTCCCGCATGCCGCTGACGCCGCCGATAACCGCCACATGGATTTCCTGTCCATCAGCATCGACAGTGAACCAATCACCGCCGTTCTGTTGACGAATAAGGTTGAAGATGGCCGCTGAAAACTGGTTTGCCAGCGCATTCAGGCGAAAATTCTTGGTTAAAGGTCTCATCTTTCCTCCTCAGTGCGCCGTTGGAGCCGTCGGCAAGCCTTCACGGTTCATCTGCTCAATGAAGCTATCGTGCAAATCGGACAGGATTTCTCGGCCGGCGTCCGACAATCCGTGATCTTCACCCGCCATCATCATGTAGAACTCGATAGCATTGTTAATGCCTTGCTCGCGGCCATAACGCTCAATGAGCGCCCCTTCAATGTTATTTGCCATGGCCAGTCGTTCCGCCATGGGGTAAAGGTTCATGCCGCCATGCTTGCCGACATAAAGTGCACAATCTTTAAATTCACCGGGTCGCCACTCCACGCGTGCAGATCCGTTTTTCTCAAGCTGTTCACGGATAAACGCCGTTGCTATCAGCCAGCGCCATAGCAGCAACAGTTCTTCGTCCGTCGCGGCCTCCTTTGTGTCCTTTGGCTTTCCCCCCCAGGCCTTGAGAATGTCGAACGACAGCTTGATTTCATCCTCCCATTCACCGGCGTCCAGGCGACGCATCACGTCAGCAAACGGTACCAGGTCTACCTGCTCGAATACCCCTTCATGGTTGCAACGCAGAATGCGGACACCGGCTGATGTAGCTTCTGCGCGGAATTTACCGACAGTTTCATTTTTCCCGAATACGGCATGAATAATATTTTCCATTAGTACATCTCCAGACCGAGGGTATTGTCCTGCGGGTTCTTTAACGCCATTTCCACCGCATTGCTCATTAGCGATGCCATAAACTCGATGCCTTCAGGCGATAATTTGCTGTTGTCTTTATTCAGCATGCCGGCATAGGTCGATTCCAACAGTTTGAGGCTGTTTGCCTGCCCGTACTTTTTGAAGCACTCCACTTCAAAGCAGTCGGTCAGGCAGCGGTGCACGGCCTCTGCACGCAGTTCGCCCAGGATGACGGGCTGGCGGTTTACCGTTACAGAGAACACCGGGTGTCCGCCGCTGCGGCGCTTGCAATAATCCACAAACGCCTCGGCAATGTGCTTGCGATTTAATTCAATTGAGCGATTCATATTCCATCCTTACCGAATTCCGGCAGAGTGAAGCCCCCGACCGGCGTCGGTATTAAATTTGTTGATAGCGATTAATTAATGCTGGACGTTAGCGTTTCTTTTTCTGCTCACGCTCACCAATATTAAAGTTTGCGGTTTCCGCATTCGTTTTCAGTGCAGCGGCAATTCCCGGCAGATGCATTAACATTTCGCCCAAACTACGCAAATCCTCTCGCGCATCTGATTCCGAGTAGTTTTCACTGTCGCAGGCCCAGAAAGCCAAATTACCGATCGCGCCCAGCCCGGAAATGATGCCCTCATAGGCAGCGTCAGAGTGCTGGCGGATGTAGAAAAGCGCATCGGTATCTTCTTCCCTTCATGGTCGCCTGAGTTAATACCTGCTCAATATGGCTCATGCCTCACCTCCGAAGATTTTGCGCAGATCGACGCCATAAACATCCAACCACGCGCCCGCCGGCCAGGACTTGACGCTGCCATAACGCGGATCTGGCACATCTACTGCCGTTACACCTCGCTCCTTGCACCATTTGCGAAGCGCTGCAAACTTAAACTCTCCACCGGTTTTCTTCTCTACCTTGGTGATCGTCGCATGTTTCACGCTTTCGCCCAGGCGCTCCTCAAGGTTTCGGCATTTGCGGTTGGCCGCGCTGAGTTTACCAAGGGCTGAGGCTTCACGTTTGCGGCTGATTTGTGACTTGGTGCGTTCGGCATGGTCTGCGCGCTCTTTTTCTGCCAGCCGACCTTTTTCGGACTCAATGGCCAGTTGCAGGATCTCCAACTTCGACAAGTCGGCTGGAGCCGGCAGCACATCACGACGAGTGAAGTAGAACTCGACCATTTCGTCGTAGTAGCTCCACGCCTGATCGGTTTCCAACATCTTCGCGTGGTTGGCGGCACCGCGCTCAGTCCAGAGAATGAGTGACCTCGCGCGCTTATCAACTACATCTCTTAATGAGATGCTGTTCTTAAGTTCTTGTAATTCCTTTCCTTCTAACTTGAAGTAATGTTTGCCTTCAACAAACCGCTCTTTATTGCGGTTAAAATTATTGATAAGCATTGTTTCCGTAACGCCATACCCTGCGGCCATCTGCTGAGTGGTCGTCACACGTTGACCGCGATACTCAACGATCTGCAGGTCTTTAGCCTCGACGGCCATCAATTCGGTTTTCTTAGCCATTGCACACCCCCTGTTCATTTTTCATCGTTGGTTGTTCACCGAGATCCAACGCATTAGCCGCGCGTTGCGCATAATCACCCGCTGCGTCAACTACCGAGCCGACATATCTCAAAAGATGATCGTTGCCGGACGCCAACATCTGCTGAGCACAATCCAACAAATCAGCTGTGCGCTGCACGTGCAGCAACACGTCTTCATGGGTCTGGTAGGTATGGGTCTTATTCATCGTCGGCCTCCACAGCACGTCGGGCGATTTCTTCAATCAAGTCGATAAGCTCGAAACAAATTTGCTCTTCTTTCCCGCTCGATGTGAGATAGCCGGCAGCGGCAGCCAGCGCCTGGATTTTGCCGAGAGCGTTGATAGCATCCAGAACCTGAACGTTACGCATGAGTGCCTCCCGCTATCAGCGCCAGTAGATATACAAAACCAGCCAGGCTACCGAGGGTAATGAGCAGAAGCCCCGCCACCAGCAGCAAGTCAGCCATAACTTCCGACAGCATTTTGTAATTACGAGGTCTACGCATTTTTCTTCTCCCGGCGACGCCGCTCTTCCTGCAACCAAATGGCAGGCCCGTTAACCAGATCAATCGCCAGCGTGACTAGCGTGTTCATGTCCGTAATATCGAGATCGTCAGCGCCGATATTCATCGCTACCAACAACGCGTTTAGCTGATCGGCCTGTCGGCTAATCTCTGGCAATGAAGTTTCATGCGACATGAGCAACCTCCTCGGCAGTAGCGTGACTTTGCGTTACTTCTTCGTGATTCGGCGTGACATGCCACCCGGCGCGCTGAGCCAGTTCGATGAAAGCCTCTACCGAACAGCAGAAATGATGCTCGGGGATCGGCAGGTTCGATGTGATGACGCCGTTCTCCACGTACAACATCACGCGGCCTGTGGTGCTTGGGTAAACGCCAAGCAAGGTCAGTATTTCAGGGGAAATGTTATGCATGAGCCACCTCCGGCGCTGCCTGGCGCTGCTCGTAAACCCACATAAAGCCGTCGTCAGTGGAGAAGATTTGCAGACGACAAGGAGCAGCCGTGCGGATTTGAGCGGCAAAGGTCAGCGTCCAACGAGGGAATTTGGCGCGAGCGTCATCCTCGGTATCGGCCTCAGCACGAAGCACCGTCGGTGTGGAGTCGGGAAATTCGTTAGGGGTGCCCAGGAACAGGTATACAAATTTAGAGCGAGTTTGGGTATCATGTGAACATGCCATAATGTAAGTCTCAGTTACGTTGTGGTTAGAGGCCCAGAGCGGATTGCCGTCCTTCTGGGCTTCGTCATATGCACACCTTAAATAACTCAAGGTGGACTCCACTTTAAATCCAAGGTGGAGGCGCGTCAATACTTTTTCTGCATTATCTTTTGTGTATACTGTCCTCCACCAACAACAGGAGGTTTCAGCTTTGGCAACGAAAGCAATTAATGCAAAATCACAGAAGGTGCAGGCTCGCGCCCCGCATGAAGTAGTGGAGGCGATGGAGTCAGTCAAAGAAGACGGTGAAACAACAGGGCAATTCATTGTCACTGCCATGCAGGGCGAGATCAAACGCCGGCAGCGCAGGAAAGCCAAAGAATCGCCAGAGGGCTGACCTACGAAACTTTCGTAGTGCCGATCCTGCGGTTCTGCAATATACTGATAGAGCTTCTGATTGAGAAAGCAGTCGTCCCAAAGGGCAGCATTTGCGGTGCTGCCTTTTTCTTTGTAAGAATCGGCCATCATTTGCACACCTCACCATCAGCGAATTCAAGTCCCAGCGTGAAATAAATGAACTGCTCCGCAGCCTGGCTGGCCTTCCCGATTGCCTTCTTCTCTTTTTTTCGACGGTGCATTTTCATGCTGCCCTTGGTGCCGTTCTCCCGCTTCGAATATTCCTCGGCCTTAACGAGAAAATCGGTGATTTGCTTTACCGATAAATCTTTCAGTGAGGCAAAGCTGATGTTTGCCAGATCTAATGCCTGCGGCTGGGTTTCTTGCTCAGCGAGATCCAGCAACCAGATGCGCAACTCTTTGGCGATCTTGGTACGTGAAAGCATGCCGATCAGATGGGCACCACGAAGAGAGAACAGTCGGATTTGAACATATTCTAACTCATTGTTTTTATTGCTGACCGTCACTTTGGCCAGCGTAGTCATACTTTCAGTGAACTCTTCCTTGTGACGCTGGAAAATCTTGTTCACCTGCTTCACATCCGCATATCCGAGCAGCTTAGCCAGTTGCTCAGCCGTGAACCATATTTTCCCGTCGCCATTATCGAACGGAATTACCACCTGGTCGTGGAACTTCAGCTCGGCGATATTGGCGCCGACAGTGAATTCAGGATGAGTTTGGCCCCGACCAAGAATGGCCGTATTTTTCAGTTTCATTGGTTATTCCTTATTAAGCAGAGCGTCGGTTATAAGGGGTATTAACGTTTGTAACTGCTGGTGGATTACGTACCCACCACAACACATCGCTGAGAAGCCAAGCGCATGAGTTGCGGCCAAAATGGCAGCGTGCCGGGAATTTGCCTTCATTCTCAAACTGCCAGCGGGTTGTGCGGGATAGGCTGGTTATATCCAAACACTCACGCTCGCGGATACGTTTGTCATAGGTGAACCCATACTCCGCTAAAATGCTGCGGCGCTGCTCTGGGGTCGGCGGGGTAAAGATGGTGTCTGACATGCTGTCTCCTTCTGTTTGCAAGCTATGGAGAACAGTTTAGCGCTAAAATACTGGATGAAAATACAGTTGTAAGGTTTACTGTTGTGCGAATAACTATACAAAGGCATGAGTAACGCTTACTCGTACCTTTGTATAGCTTACAACGGGTTAGGTCTTTCGTTCAGATGGCGATTTATGGGCGTTACTCAAAATCTCCGCAATTTTTGCTTCGGTCTTGATAGGTGCAGTTTGATTAATGAAAAAATCTGGGCGGTTGATTAATTCCCTCGCCCAAGCAGAATAATTAATTTCTCCATTTGGTTTTCTGCAATACTCTTCAAAAACACGACTTTGTTGTTCTCTGAGTCTAAGAGCCGCCATTAATATTTGCTCACGATTTCCTGCGTGGCGTTCAGAGCTATGGTGGACAATTCCTCCACGCTTAATTTCATGGTTCTTAACGCTAGCAATGCCGCTAGCGCCAGGTTCTAAATTGTAATAGTCTCCATTAAAATCAACCAATCTGCGAACAGTCTCTGCTGTTATCCATAAGTCATTCTCTGTTAAATGTAGTTTTTCATATATTTCTTCATAACCTTCATCGTCTTCATCTCCTTCAACAGAGTCAACACCATTTTCACACTCACCTTCATTAATTTCTGCTATTGTTAGAGGGAATAGCCACCCAGGAGGGGTATTTTCATCGCTTTTATTAAAACCTAATGCCACCCCTCCGGCAGATGCTGTACCATCAATCAGAATGGTGTTAATGATTCGTGTTGGAAGTGTCCAAAGACCATAAGCTCTTCCTCTATGGCTTTGCGACCAACTTTCATCCTCAGTGTCATCACCGCGTCTTGCTTTATAAAATCGCGGGTAAAAACCCGGTGAAAAATCATCATTCTCGAAAATATTATCTATAGAAAAAGATGCATACGTGGAAATATATTTTGCTGGTGCCAATACAGAGTGATCATAATCAAGGGAAGCATACCAATCCTCATGTTTTTCAACATTACCATCAAGAGATAGTATCGAACCCATCCCATTTAGCCTTACACATAAACCTATTTTCCCACAGGCACCCAAGCTTAGGAGATCAAATGTATGCATGTCCAAAAATTCAGCAGCCCTACCGATTCGGCAGTATGTAAATGGTATTTTTGAATCTACGTTAGCCATGGAATTCTCCTCTAATGCATATATCTATCGAAATAATATTTGTTAGCACTCTCACTATTGCCATTAGTATTTTGATCACCTGCATGCTATGCCGAATTCTTCCTTGAGAGCAAAACAACATTCTCGTGATTTCCGGCGAGCAAATCCAAACGCTCCAGCCAGCGATTCAACGCATCAAGTTTCTCTGGCAAATACTGGCTACGATTGTATACCGCCATTACGCCGCCCAGCGTGTGCCCAAGCAACAGCTCGACAATGTGAGGCGCAATTCCGAGATCGCTCATTCCTGTGGAAAAAGTTCGTCGCAAGTCGTGAAGTCGCCAATGCTCGGAGTGCCCCAGCCGCTGGCACATTTTGCGCCCTGTCTGGCTCACAGCGGAATCGGTTTTAACTTCACCCAGCAGCAACCCGGACTCTTTGTTTTGCTGTTTTAGCTTCTCAATAAGCGGGCATAGACGGTCTGGAATAGGCCTAATTATCTTCTCGCCGTTTTTGCTGTGCGCTTCAGGAACGGTCCATAGTTTGTCGCGAAGGTCCCACTCCTTGAGCTCCGAAAGCCTGATTTCGCCAGTACGGGCGCCAAACGAGATAAGAAGCGATACCAGGTTGGTGTAGTACGGCGAAAACGAATCGTTTTTCAAGGCTACGAGCAGATCTGTAAGTTCCCTGCTCGTCAGTACCCTTTTCCGCTTACTGGTTTTGACTCCAATATCCTGCATCGTCAGTCCATCGAGAACATGGCAAACGGCATAACGGCGTATACGGCAAAACTTGAAGGCTTGCTGACCCATCTGTAAAACCATCCCAGCGACGCTAGGAGCGTTTTTCTTCGTTCTGGCTAGGCAGGTAAGCCAATGGTGAGTTTCGCAGTCAGAGAGCGCCATATCGCCGATATAGGGGTATATGTGATTAGTGAACCGCTCACGATAGCGAACGTCGTTAACCAGGTTCCCATCAACGTACTCGGTGAGCCAGTATTCGAGGGCCTCTTTCACAGTCACTGGCCTTAAAGTTTCTTCCCTGCCAAGTTTGAACATCCGCTGTGGGTCGCGCCCTTCTGCCAGCCAGGCGCGGCACTGGTCACGTTTTTCTCTGGCTTTGGCAAGGGTGAGGTCTGGATATTTCCCCAAAGCAAGCGTCAAGGCTGGGGTGTCGCGCCCACCAAGACGATACTTGTAGAACCAACTGATTGAGCCCGCCTTACTGACACGAATCATTAGTCCTGCACCGTCAGAGATCTTGGACTCTCGTTCGCTCTGCCTACCCAGTAGAGCCTTGAGCTTCTTGTCCGTTAGCTTGTTCATTCCATAAGCCATGTGCAGCCTCTCGCTTGATGTTTCTGCATCTCGTTGCTGTAGGGTCGGTTCAAACACCCATAAAGTCGGTTCAAGGTCGGTTCAAAAAATAGAGGTATAACCATATAAATCATAAACATATAAATATTGAACCGACTGAACCGACTGAACCTACCCTTTTTTCTCTCACGTGTGAGAAGATATCCCGTAAGGTTTGGGTAACCTTCAGGGGAGCGCCATCTTCATGGCAGGCTGTTTTTAGTGTTCAGCTCGGCCCCACCACGTACCCCACATTTTGCTGCAAGAATGAGAAAACGTCAAAAAACACTGGAACAATATACAGCCCCGAATTTCAATCAACCAATTGAAAAATAAAGGCAAATTAAAAACACCTGTCAACATGAAAACATGAAATGAAGACGATGACGCAAACTTTTATCCCCGGTAAAGACGCCGCCCTGGAAGATTCCATCGCCCGTTTCCAGCAGAAACTGAGCGATCTCGGTTTCAACATCGAAGAAGCCTCCTGGCTGAACCCGGTGCCGCACGTATGGTCGGTGCACATTCGCGATCGCGATTGTCCGCTGTGCTTCACCAACGGCAAAGGCGCCAGCAAAAAAGCCGCGTTGGCCTCTGCGCTGGGTGAATATTTCGAGCGCCTGTCCACCAACTACTTCTTCGCCGATTTCTATCTGGGCAAGCAGATCGCCGAAGGCGACTTCGTGCACTACCCGAATGAGAAATGGTTCTCGATCCCGGCGGACGATGCGCTGCCGGCCGGCATCCTCGACGAGCGTCTGCACGCCTTCTACGATCCGCAACAAGAGCTGAGCGCCAGCGATCTTGTCGATCTGCAGTCCGGCAATGCCGATCGCGGCATCTGCGCGCTGCCGTTCACCCGTCAGTCCGATCAGCAAACGGTGTACATTCCGATGAACATCATCGGCAACCTGTATGTTTCCAACGGCATGTCCGCCGGCAACACCGCCAACGAAGCGCGCGTGCAGGGCCTGTCGGAAGTGTTCGAGCGCTATGTGAAAAACCGCATTATCGCCGAATCCATCAGCCTGCCGGCGATCCCGGACGAGGTGCTGAACCGCTACCCGGGCGTGGTGGAAGCCATCGCCAAGCTGGAAGAGGAAGGTTTCCCAATCCTCTCCTACGACGCCTCGCTGGGCGGCAACTACCCGGTGATCTGCGTGGTGCTGTTCAACCCGACCAACGGCACCTGCTTCGCCTCGTTCGGCGCGCACCCGGACTTCGGCGTGGCGCTGGAGCGTACGGTGACCGAACTGCTGCAGGGCCGCAGCCTGAAAGATCTCGACGTGTTCACCGCGCCGACCTTCGATGACGAAGAAGTGGCGGAACACACCAACCTGGAAACGCACTTCATCGACTCCAGCGGCCTGATCTCGTGGGATCTGTTCAAGCAGGACGCGGACTATCCGTTCGTTGACTGGAACTTCAGCGGCAGCACGCAGGAAGAGTTCGCCACCATGATGAGCATCTTCGACAAAGAAGACGCGGAAGTGTACATCGCCGACTACGAACACCTGGGCGTCTACGCTTGCCGCATCATCGTGCCGGGCATGTCCGATATCTACCCGGCGGAAGACCTGCTGCTGGCCAACAACAGCATGGGCGCGCACCTGCGCGATACGCTGCTGGCGTTGCCGGGCAGCGAGTGGGAGCCGGAAGAATACCTGGCGCTGATCGAGCAGTTGGACGACGAAGGGCTGGACGATTTCACCCGCGTACGCGAACTGCTGGGCATTGCCAGCGGCAAAGACAACGCCTGGTATACCCTGCGCGTGGGCGAGCTGAAGTCGATGCTGGCGCTGGCGGGCGGCGATCTGGATCAGGCGCTGATTTGGACCGAGTGGACGCAGGACTTCAACGCCTCGGTGCTGAGCCCGGCGCGCAGCAACTACTACCGTTGCCTGCAAACGCTGTTGCTGCTGGCGCAGGAGCCTGAGCGCGAAGCGGCGCAATACTATACCGCGTTCGTGAAAATGTACGGCCAGGAAGCGGTGGACGCGGCCTCGGCCGCCATCAGCGGTGAAGAACGCTTCAACGGGCTGTTCGCCGTGGATGCCGATCTGAAGGCGTTGCCGGCCCATCAGGCGCTGCTGGCGGCCTACGAGAAGCTGCAGGCGGCCAAGCGCCGTCACTGGGCCAAGGCCTAATCGCCATTGGGGGTACCGCCACTTTTGGGGTACCCTCCCCGGTCAAACGCCGCACTCCGCTGCGGCGTTTTCATTTTGCGGTTTATTTCAACGCATTCTGTTTTATTTTCCCGCAGGAAAATAGGCGGTTAAACGAGCATAAGAATAAATAAACCGGCGATTGTTGCCGGACGGTGAAATAATAATTAACCGATAATTAAACTTTCAGCGACGAACGGCGACAAAACGCCTAAAAATTTAACTTTGACACCCTCGGCACACCGGGTGGATTCAAAAAAAATTGCAAACATTAAAAAATTGTTTTTTGTTTAAATTCAATAAATTAACCATAAAAACCACACATAAAACATGCCATTTTGGCGCTCTACTTCCCCGCCTTATGATCCAAATCAAATTTTCCCCTATACTGCTTTGCTAGTATCTCATTGCGTTGTTTTAACCCTTAAGAGCGAGAGTTAGTTTGAAAACTGACAGCCCATTCGATCTGATTTTACCTGCGGCAACGGCGAAAATCGCTGAAGATGCCGGCGTGTATAAAGCCACCAAACATCCGCTGAAAACGTTTTATTTGGCGATCACCGCCGGTGTCTTCATTTCCATCGCCTTCGTTTTCTACATCACGGCGACCACCGGCACCGCCGGCGTGCCTTTCGGGCTGGCTAAACTGGTCGGCGGCATCTGTTTCTCTCTCGGGTTAATGCTGGTGGTGGTGTCGGGCGCCGACCTGTTCACCTCTACCGTGCTTATCGTCATCGCCAAGGCCAGCGGCCGCATCAGCTGGGGCCAACTGGGCGCCAACTGGCTGAACGTTTATCTCGGCAACCTGGTCGGTGCGCTGTTCTTCGTGGCGCTGATCTGGTTCTCCGGCGAGTATATGGTCGCCAACGGCCAGTGGGGCCTGAATGTTCTGCAAACCGCAGACCACAAGCTGCATCACACCTTTATCGAAGCCGTCTGCCTCGGCATTCTGGCTAACCTGATGGTCTGCCTGGCGGTCTGGATGAGCTACTCCGGCCGTACCCTGACCGACAAGATGCTCGCCATGGTGCTGCCGGTCGGTATGTTTGTCGCCAGCGGCTTCGAACACAGCATCGCCAACATGTTTATGATCCCTATGGGCATCGTGGTCAAACACTTCGCCACGCCGGAATTCTGGCAAGCCGTAGGGGCGGTACCTGAGCAATTCGCTCATCTGACAGTAAGCAACTTCATCATCGACAACCTGATTCCGGTCACCATTGGTAACATCATCGGCGGCGGTCTGCTGGTTGGGTTGACTTACTGGGTAATTTATCTGCGCGGGGGCCGCGAACAGCACTAAGCTGTGAGTTACCGCGCGCAGAGTTAGAAATCCACAATCAAAGGTAGGTGTACAATGACCGAACTTAACGAGAAATTAGCCAACGCTTGGGAAGGTTTCAGCAAGGGTGACTGGCAGAATGAAGTCAACGTTCGTGACTTCATCCAGAAAAACTACACGCCTTATGAAGGTGACGAATCCTTCCTGGCTGGCGCAACTCAAGCCACCACCACCTTGTGGGACAAGGTTATGGAAGGGATCAAACTGGAAAACCGCACTCATGCGCCGGTTGATTTCGACACCAACGTTGCTTCAACCATCGTTTCTCACGACGCGGGTTACATCGCCAAAGAGCTGGAAACCATCGTGGGTCTGCAGACCGACGCCCCTCTGAAACGCGCGCTGATCCCGTTCGGCGGCATCAAAATGGTCGAAGGTTCGTGCAAAGTGTACGGCCGCGAACTGGATCCGCAGCTGAAAAAAGTGTTCACCGAATACCGTAAAACCCACAACCAGGGCGTATTCGACGTTTACACCAAAGACATCCTGAACTGCCGTAAATCCGGCGTGCTGACCGGTCTGCCAGACGCTTACGGCCGTGGCCGCATCATCGGCGACTACCGCCGCGTGGCGCTGTACGGCATCGACTTCCTGATGGCCGACAAGCTGAACCAGTTCAAATCGCTGCAGGAAAAACTGGAAAACGGCGAAGACCTGGAAATGACCATCCAGCTGCGCGAAGAGATCGCTGAACAGCATCGCGCTCTGGCTCAGATCAAAGAGATGGCCGCCAAATACGGTTACGACATCTCCGGCCCGGCCACCAGCGCCCAAGAAGCGGTGCAGTGGACCTACTTCGGCTACCTGGCCGCGGTGAAATCCCAGAACGGCGCCGCCATGTCCTTCGGCCGCGTGTCCACCTTCCTCGACGTGTTCATCGAACGCGACATCAAAGCGGGCAAACTGACCGAAGAGCAAGCGCAGGAACTGATCGACCACCTGGTGATGAAACTGCGTATGGTGCGCTTCCTGCGTACCCCTGAGTACGATGAACTGTTCTCCGGCGACCCAATCTGGGCGACTGAATCCCTGGCCGGTATGGGCGTCGACGGCCGTACCCTGGTCACCAAAAACAGCTTCCGCTTCCTGAACACCCTGTACACCATGGGGCCGTCTCCGGAGCCGAACATGACCATCCTGTGGTCTGAGAAGCTGCCGCTGAACTTCAAGAAATTCGCGGCGAAAGTGTCCATCGACACCTCTTCCGTACAGTACGAAAACGACGACCTGATGCGTCCTGACTTCAACAACGATGACTACGCCATCGCCTGTTGCGTCAGCCCGATGATCGTCGGTAAGCAAATGCAGTTCTTCGGCGCCCGCGCCAACCTGGCGAAAACCATGCTGTACGCCATCAACGGCGGCGTTGACGAGAAACTGAAAATGCAGGTCGGCCCGAAAGAAGCGCCGATGATGGACGAAGTGCTGGACTATGACAAAGTCATGGCCCGCATGGACCACTTTATGGATTGGCTGGCCAAGCAGTACGTGACCGCACTGAACATCATTCACTACATGCACGACAAGTACAGCTACGAAGCTGCGCTGATGGCGCTGCATGACCGTGACGTTTATCGCACCATGGCTTGCGGCATCGCCGGTCTGTCCGTTGCGGCCGACTCCCTGTCCGCCATCAAGTACGCGAAAGTCACCACCATTCGCGACGAAGACGGCCTGGCTATCGACTTCAAAGTGGAAGGCGAGTATCCGCAGTTCGGTAACAACGACGCCCGCGTCGATGACATCGCCTGTGACCTGGTGGAACGTTTCATGAAGAAAATTCAGAAACTGCGCACCTACCGCAACGCGGTACCGACCCAGTCCGTACTGACCATCACCTCCAACGTGGTGTACGGCAAGAAAACCGGTAACACCCCGGATGGCCGCCGCGCAGGCGCACCGTTCGGTCCAGGTGCCAACCCGATGCACGGCCGTGACCAGAAAGGTGCAGTCGCCTCCCTGACCTCGGTAGCCAAACTGCCGTTTGCCTACGCGAAAGACGGGATCTCCTACACCTTCTCCATCGTGCCTAACGCGCTGGGTAAAGACGACGACGTGCGTAAAGCCAACCTGGCGGGCCTGATGGATGGTTACTTCCACCATGAAGCCTCTATCGAGGGCGGCCAGCATCTGAACGTCAACGTAATGAACCGCGAAATGCTGCTGGACGCGATGGAAAATCCTGAGAAATACCCTCAGCTGACCATCCGCGTCTCCGGTTACGCCGTGCGCTTCAACTCGCTGACCAAAGAGCAACAGCAGGACGTCATTACTCGTACCTTCACTCAAACGATGTAATAACGCCGACCGGGCGGGAAACCGCCCGGTGCCAACGTCAGGGCCGGTTCTGCCGGCCCTTTTCTCCCACCGCTCTCCCCTGACTCTGTACGAGTCTGTTTTGCCGGACATCTATACTGAAATGGATAGCCGGCAAAACAGTTATCCGGCAACTGACCGGCCGACAGGCATCATTACCCCCGGTGGCGGATCCCCCGCCGCTGCATCGCAGATACCTGGCCGGCGGCCACGCGCCTATTTTTAGACTGCGTTTGACAGTCCATATTGGAGAAAACCCCGCAATGTCAGTAACTGGTCGCATCCACTCCTTCGAATCCTGCGGCACCGTCGATGGGCCCGGGATCCGCTTTATCGTCTTCTTCCAGGGCTGCCTGATGCGCTGCCTCTATTGCCATAACCGCGACACCTGGGACACCCACGGCGGCAAAGAAGTGACCGTCGAAGAGCTGATGAAAGACGCGGTGGCCTACCGCCACTTCATGAACGCTTCCGGCGGCGGCGTGACCGCGTCCGGCGGCGAGGCGATCCTGCAGGCTGAATTCGTGCGCGACTGGTTCCGCGCCTGCCATGCCGAAGGCATCAACACCTGCCTGGACACCAATGGCTTCGTGCGCCGCTACGATCCGGTGATCGACGAATTGCTGGACACCACCGATCTGGTGATGCTGGATCTGAAACAGATGAACGACGAGATCCACCAGAATCTGGTCGGCGTCTCCAACCACCGCACGCTGGAATTCGCCCGCTATCTGGCGAAACGCAACCAGCGCACCTGGATCCGTTACGTGGTGGTGCCGGGCTGGTCAGACGACGATAAATCGGCACACCTGCTGGGCGAGTTCACCAAAGACATGACCAACATCGAGAAAATCGAGCTGCTGCCTTACCACGAGCTGGGCAAGCACAAATGGATAGCGATGGGGGAAGAGTACAAACTGGACGGCGTACATCCGCCGAAGGCCGAGACCATGGATCGCGTCAAAGGCATCCTGGAAAGCTACGGCCACAAAGTGATTTACTGACTGACACAGCGCCAAAGAAAAAACCGGCTCATGGCCGGTTTTTTTATGCTCAGGCGGCGGCGAACGGCGTGTGATGGCGATCCGGCTTCTGCTTTTTCAGCAGCATCAGCAGGTAAACCAGCGCCACGGCGGCTATCATCACGAACAGCACGCGGTCGGAATAGTTCTGCATCAGCAACGCCGTCATCGATGGGCCCAGCAAGCTGCCGATGGTGTAACTCATCAGCAGCGCCTGGTTCATCGCCACCAGTTCGTGCGGCATTGCCTTCTCACAGGCCCAGGACATCGCCACCGGATACAGGGTAAAGCCGGCGCAGCCGAGGATGAACAGTGAAGGCGCCATGGCGTAGTTGCCGAGCATCGCCACGCTGGCGAGGATCACCACAAACACCTGAATGCGCAGCACCAGCAGGCGCCCGTAACGATCGGCCAGGCGCCCGACAGGCCATTGGCCGACGATGCCGGAGCTGACCAACAGCGCCATCCAGTAGCCGACGTTAGCATCGCTCATGCCCTGATGAGAAAGATACAGCGGCATCAGGCCATACAGCGAACCGAGCACGATGCCGGAGATGATGCAGCCGTTGATGCCCAGGCGCGCGCTGCGGCGTCTCAACATTGTCCATACCGCCGCCTGCTGCGGCTCGTCTTCATGGCGGTTTACCCGCGCGAACAACATCGGCAGCATGGCGCTGATCACGATCGCGGTCACCCACGGCACCACGTGCAGCAATTCGGTCGAGGTCATGCTCAACAGTAACTGGCCGGTCACCGTACCGAGGTAATAGACAATCATATAGGCCGCCAGCAGCTGGCCACGGTTGCTCAAATTGCCGCTGCGCAAAAGCGCGCTCTCCACGATCACCCAGATCCAGGCACACCCGACGCCGGCGAAGAAGCGCCAGCCCAGCCAGCTCCAGAAATCGATCGACAGCACCATGCCGGCGGTCGCGGCGGCGAACAGCAAACAAGAGAGATGATAGCTGCGGGTGAAGCCGACGCGCTGGATCAGTTTGCCCGCTACCAACGTGCCCAACAGGTTGCCGCTGAAATAAGAGGAGCTGACCATACCCACTTGCCAGGTCGACAGCTGAGCATGGGTTAACCAAAGCGGCACTAACGTATTCAAAACGGCAATGGATACCGTGAGCAGCAAGAGGCCGCAGAGCAATAAGAGCACCGGGCGGGAGTAAGCGGACATAGTGAAATTGTGACCGAACGCGCAATGAGAGTGCGCGCATCATGCCACTGGCGATAAAAAAGTCAATCGCCTCTTATCATTCCAGCGCACGATTTGTTTCCGGCTAAGCGGCTGAAAAAGCGCTATGCTCAGCGCAGAGCGGATTTAACGACGGAGAAGCGAGATGAGTCAGGCAAATAATGCGGCGGTCGAGACCTTGCTGGCAGACATCGGCAGCACGCACGGCGAGCTGCTGGAGATCGTACAACAGGTGCGCCGGGTCGCTGCGGCGAGCGGCAGTGGCATCACCGAATCGGTCAAATACGGCGGCATCATGTTCTCGCATACTCAATTTTTCTGCGGCGTTTTCGCCTACCGCAATCACGTCACGGTGGAATTCGGCCAAGGGCACCGACTGGAAGATCGCTATCAGCAACTTGAAGGCAACGGCCAATATCGGCGGCACATCAAGCTCCACACGCCCGCCGAAGTGAAAAGCAAGCACCTGGCGGACTACATTAAACAAGCCTACGCGCTGGCGACAGACTGAATTTCCGACATAAAAAAAGCGCCCGCAGGCGCTTTTTTCAAATGCTTTGCCGTTTAACCGATGTATTCCAGGCCGCCCATATAAGGACGCAGCACTTCAGGCACCTGAATGCGACCGTCGGCCTGCTGGTAGTTTTCCAGCACCGCCACCAGCGTACGGCCAACCGCCAGGCCGGAGCCGTTCAGCGTGTGGACCAGACGCGGCTTCTTGTCGGCCTTGCTGCGGCAGCGAGCCTGCATGCGGCGCGCCTGGAAGTCCCACATGTTGGAGCAGGACGAGATCTCGCGGTAGGTGTTCTGCGCCGGCAGCCACACTTCCAGATCGTAGGTCTTGCAGGCGCCGAAGCCCATGTCGCCGGTGCACAGCAGCACCTTGCGGTAAGGCAGGTTCAGCAGCTGCAGCACTTTCTCCGCATGGCCGGTCAGCTCTTCCAGGGCATCCATCGAATCTTCCGGACGGACTATCTGCACCATTTCGACCTTGTCGAACTGGTGCATACGGATCAAACCGCGGGTGTCACGGCCGTAAGAACCGGCTTCCGCACGGAAGCATGGCGTGTGCGCGGTCATCTTCAGCGGCAGAGTTTCCTCTTCCACGATCTCGTCGCGCACCAGGTTGGTCAGCGGCACTTCCGCCGTTGGGATCAGCGCGTAGTTGCTGCTGTCAGCTTCTTCTTCCAGCGGGCGGGTATGGAACAGGTCTTCGCCGAACTTCGGCAGTTGGCCGGTGCCGTACAGCGTGGCGTGGTTGACCAGGTAAGGCACGTAGGCCTCCAGGTAGCCGTGCTGTTCGGTGTGCAGATCCAGCATGAACTGGGACAGCGCGCGGTGCATGCGGGCGATTTGCCCTTTCATCACCACGAAGCGCGAACCGGTCAGCTTAACTGCGGCGGCAAAATCCAGCCCGCCGGCCATTTCGCCCAGATCGACATGATCGCGCACCGCGAAGTCGTATTGGCGCGGTTCACCCCAGCGGGTGACTTCCAGGTTTTCGCTGTCGTCTTTACCGTCCGGCACGGCGTCGTCCGGCAGGTTAGGCAGCGTCAGGGCATAATCGCGGATCTCGCTCTGCAGCGCATCCAGTTCCGCCTTGGCGGCATCCAGCTTGTCACCCAGCTCGTTCACTTCGCGACGCAGCGGCTCGATGTCTTCCCCACGCGCTTTGGCCGCGCCGATGGATTTCGATCGGGAGTTGCGTTCCGCTTGCAGCGTTTCAGTTTCTACCTGCAGAACTTTGCGGCGTTCTTCCTGCGAACGCAGCAGATCCAGATCGAGTTTAAAGCCTCGGCGAGCCAGTTTGACGGCGACTGCGTCTAGCTCATTACGCAGCAGATTGGGATCGAGCATGCTAATCCTGTGCTTGTTGTTATTGAAAGAAGTGTTGTTGTTCTATGCGGCTGATTTATAGCCGCATAAAAGAAGAGTGATACCCGCTAACCTTACCGCAACGGCCACGCTAGCGGTAGCGTTTTGTCGGGCTATTTTGATCCTGCTCAGCCAGCCATGCCAACTTTTCGCCGATTTTCCCTTCCAGCCCGCGCGAGGTCGGTTGGTAGTAGCGCGTGTTGGCCATTTCGGGCGGGAAGTAGTTCTCGCCGGCGGCGTAGGCGTTGGGTTCGTCGTGAGCGTAACGGTATTCCGCCCCCAGCCCCATTTCCTTCATCAGCTTGGTCGGCGCGTTGCGCAAATGCTCCGGCACGTCATAATCGGCCTGCTCTTTGGCGTCGCGCATGGCGGCCTTGAACGCGGTGTAAACCGCGTTGCTTTTCGGCGCGCAGGCCAGGTAAACAATCGCCTGCGCAATGGCGCGCTCGCCCTCCGCCGGCCCCACGCGGGTGAAACAATCCCAGGCGGCGATCGCCACCTGCATGCCGCGCGGATCGGCGTTGCCCACGTCTTCAGAGGCAATCGCCAACAGACGGCGCGCCACATAGAGCGGATCGCCGCCGGCGGTAATGATGCGCGCATACCAGTACAGCGCGGCGTCCGGCGCCGAACCACGCACCGATTTATGCAGCGCGGAAATCAGGTCGTAATAACGGTCGCCCTTGTTGTCGAAGCGCGCGCTGCGCTCGCCCGACACCTCCTTCAGCAGCTCCGGCGTCAGCACCCGTACGCCTTTGGCGTCGAGCTCCGCCATGTCCGCCATCATTTCCAGGCTGTTCAGCGCCCGGCGCGCATCGCCCCCCACCAGCTCCGACAGCAGGCGGCGCGTTTCCGCCGGCAGCTCGACGTTCTGGCCACCAAAACCGCGCGCCTTGTCGTTCATCGCCTGATCCAGCACCTGGCCGATGTCTTCGGCCGTCAGCGCCTTCAACAAATAGACGCGGGCGCGCGACAGCAGCGCCGAGTTCAGTTCGAACGAAGGGTTTTCGGTAGTGGCGCCGATAAAGGTGATGGTGCCGTCTTCAATGTGCGGCAGGAAGGCGTCCTGCTGACTTTTGTTGAAGCGGTGCACTTCATCGACGAACAGGATAGTGCGGCGGCCGGCGTCGCGGTTTTGCCGCGCCCGCTCGATCGCCTCGCGGATCTCCTTGATCCCTGAGGTCACGGCGGATATCCGTTCGACGTCCGCCTGACCATAACGGCCGATCAGCTCTGCCAGCGTCGTCTTCCCTGTGCCCGGCGGCCCCCATAAAATCATCGAGTGCAGCTGCCCGGCCTCGATGGCGCGCGGCAGCGGCTTGCCGGCGGCCAGCAGATGCTGCTGGCCGATATACTGCGCCAGCGTGGTCGGCCGCATACGCGCGGCCAACGGCTGGAACTCGTTCTGGGAAAAATCGAGCGACAGATTATTACTCACTTGCACCTCACTGGCGCTGGTCGTCCAGCGTCACCCCCTTCGGCGGGGTAAATTTGAATTTGGCCGGATCGGCGGCGACGTTCTGCTGGCTTTTCAGCGTGTAGGAACTGCGCTGGCCATCCTGCTCCACCGCAGCGAAGCTGCGGATGGTGCCGCTGTTGGTCACGCTGATGGCGAACTGCTTCAGGTTGCCGCTGGCGGATTTCGGCGTCAGCTCGAAATCATCGCCCTTTTGCTTCACGTTGTACTGCTTCCAGTCGCTGGCATTGTTGCGGGTGATCAGCATAAACGGCGTATTGCCGGTGGCGTTCTTCAGCCAGGTCGCCGTCACCTGCTCAACGAACGGGTTATAGAACCACAGGGTTTGGCCATCGGAGACCAGCACGCTCTCATCGGGTGACGTCATGTGCCAGTTGAAAAGGTTCGGCCGCTTCACCCATAGCTCGCCTTCACCCTGTTGCACCGCGGCGCCGTCGGCGCTGGTCACGGTTTGCGAGAAGCTGGCGTGGAAACTGTTCACCTTCGCCAGGCGACTTTGCAGATCCTGTGCGGCATCGGCCAGCACGGAGGTAGAAGCGAATCCCGAAAGCAGACAGCAGGCAACTAACAGTTTTTTCATTATTCCAGATACCTTATGAAATGCGTTAACCGCAAGGCGGCGCCGTGCGGGTCAAATCAACCCTTTACCCCGTTACTTTACCCGAAGCCGGCGAACGGCCGGTAGGCCAATGTTCCGAGAAGAAACGGGTTTACGCTTCTTTGCACAAGGGCCGCTTAAGCGGCCCTTTCTTATTGAGTTGCAATGGCTAAACGACCATCAATCGTGCCGCGGCGGCGCCAGCACCTCGCGGTTGCCGTTGTGCCCCTGCTCGCTGACGATGCCCTGCGCTTCCATCTGTTCGATGATGCGCGCGGCGCGGTTATAGCCGATGCGGAACTGGCGCTGTACGCCGGAGATGGAGGCGCGACGTTTATCCACCACGAAATCCACCGCCTGATCAAACAGCGGATCCAGCTCTTCGTCACCGTCCATACCGCCGCCGGCACCGCCCTCGCCGTCTTCACCGCCGCTGAGAATGCCCTCTTTATATTGGGGCCGCTCGCGCGCTTTCCAATCCTTGACCACCGCGTGCACTTCCTGATCGCGCACGAATGCGCCATGTACGCGCACCGGGATCGAGGAGTTCGGCGCCAGATAAAGCATATCGCCCATGCCCAGCAAGGACTCGGCGCCCCCCTGATCGAGGATGGTGCGGGAGTCTATCTTGCTCGACACGGTAAAGGCGATACGCGTCGGTATGTTGGCCTTGATCAGGCCGGTGATCACATCCACCGACGGACGCTGGGTCGCCAGCACCAGGTGGATACCCGCCGCACGTGCTTTTTGCGCCAGACGGGCGATCAGCTCTTCGACCTTCTTGCCGACCGTCATGATCAGATCGGCGAATTCGTCGACCATCACCACGATGTACGGCTCTTTCTCCAACACCGGCGGCGTGATGTCCATGCTGTCGGTCGGTTTCCAGAACGGATCCGGGATCGGACGCCCCATCGCTTCGGCCTGATCGACGCGTTCGTTGTAGCCGGCCAGGTTACGCACGCCCAGAGCTGACATCAGCTTATAGCGGCGTTCCATTTCACCCACGCACCAGCGCAGCGCATTGGCGGCGTCTTTCATGTCGGTGACCACGTCGGTCAACAGGTGCGGAATGCCTTCGTAAACCGACAGTTCCAGCATTTTCGGGTCAATCATGATAAAGCGCACTTCTTTCGGCGTGGCCTTATACAGGATGCTCAGGATCATGGCGTTGACCCCGACCGATTTACCGGAGCCGGTGGTACCGGCGACCAGCAAGTGCGGCATTTTGCCCAGATCGGCCACCACCGGCTCGCCGGAGATGTCTTTACCCAATACGATGGACAGCGGCGACGGGTTGTCGCGGAAGGCCGGGCAATCCAGCACCTCGCGCAGGTATACCGTTTGCCGCTTGGCGTTCGGCAGCTCCAGACCGACATAAGGCTTACCGGGGATCACTTCCACCACGCGCACTGCCGAAGTCGACAGCGAGCGCGCCAGATCGCGCGACAGGTTGGAAATGCGCGCCGCTTTAACGCCCGGCGCCAGATCCAGCTCGAAGCGGGTGATGACCGGCCCCGGCAGGATGTCCACCACGTCGGCTTTCACGCGATAATCGGCCAGGCTGGCCTCCACCAGGCGTGCTTTCTGTTCCAGCGCGAAGGAATCGACCGGCTCCACTTCTTTCGGCGCTTCGGTCAGCAGATCCAGCGTCGGCAGAGGCGTGGTCGGTTTCTGCAGCGGCTGATCGTTGCGCATCAGGAACGGGTGAATCAAGCTGTCCATCGCCGGATGCTGCTCGGCCTGAGGTTGCTGAGGCTGCTGCACCTGCGGCTGTTGCTGCGGCTGCTGATGCTGATATTGCTGCTGCGACGGCTGCTGATACGGTTGCTGCTGCGGCTGTTGGTATTGTTGAGGCTGCGGGTGCGATTGCTGAGGTTGGGCAGCCGGCGCCGCAGGCTCAAACTGGCCGAACGGTACGTCGTCCTCTTGCTCGCTTTCCAGTTCAATGCGCTCTTCAAGCTGCGGCGACAGCGTGAACATCGGCTCGCTCGGGCCATCGTCCACCAGATCCGCCATCGGCGAGAAGCTGAAAGCATTGCGGGTATCGACCGGGCTGGCGGCCGGCGCCTGCGGAGCAGGCTCTTGCTGGCCATAACGCGCCTGCTGCTGCTCGGCGAATGCCTGACGCAGCGCAGCCTCTTGCCGCGCAGCTTCGTCGTCCTGCTGGTCTTCGCCGTAACGCTGGCTCTGTTGCTCGGCGAACGCTTTGCTCAGCTCAGCCTCCTGCTGAGCCTGTTCATCATCCTGCTCCGGCGCGTAGCTTTCGCCGTAGCGCTGGCTTTGCTGCTCGGCGAACGCCTGGCGCAGCGCGGCTTCTTGCAGCGCCTCTTCTTCCTGCGGGTTCGCCGCCGTCAGCTGTTGAGGCTCCGCCTCTGTCTGGCGCTGTTCCTGTTCGGCCGCACGCTGCGAAGACAGCTTGATGCCGTAGGAAGCCAGCTCGCGACGGGTCGGGATGCGCACCGGGTTCGGCCGCGGCAGCTCAGGGCCGATGCCCTGCTTAACCTGCGGATTGCCGTCGCTGGTCGCCGTGAAGGCCGGCATAAAGGTCGCCGCTGCAACGCCCGCAGCAGCGGCTGCCGCCGTATCCGGCTGCGGTTTGGCGCCGGTGGCGCTGAAACCGCTCGAACTGCCGATGTCAACGCTGTCACGCTGTGCGGCGGTAAAATCAAAGGGAGAACGCGCCGCCGGCTGCTGCGCGGCCGGCTCTTGCCAATTGCCAAGGCGCGGCTCATCGTCATCCTGATAAGGATCGACAGGACGCGTCGCCTTAGGCGCAGGCGTTTCTTCCGGGATCTCGAAGGAATACAGCGGCGGCGTAGCGTCTTGCGCCGGCGCACTTACCGGGTGCTGATTGACCGAGGCCGGCGCGGCCGGCGCCACCGTTACCGACGGCGCCTGAGCGGCGATCGGCGCAGCAACGGGCTCGTGGATCTCTGCCTTCACCGTCGGTGCAGGCGAAGCCGCCGGCGCGCTGGGTGCGGCTTCTGCTTCAAGCTCACCATCGTCGGCGCGCAGGCCGCTGAGCAACGGATCGGCGGCGTCTTCCGCCGCCGCTTTGGCGCTTTCGGTAACCGAAGGCGCGGAGAACAGCACGTCGTCATCGGCGGCCGCGGCTCCGGCGGCGGTCGCGGCAACCGCTGCGGCGGCACCCTTCCCTGCCTGCTCAGGCTCGTCGTCAACGTAACGCTCGTCATCTTCGAAATAGCGCTCTTCGCGGCGTGAGCGATTGGTCATCACCGTCGCAACGCCCAACACCGCCCCGCCGATCTTCTCGGCGATCACCAGCCAGGACCAGCCGGTAAACAGCGTCAACCCCGCCGCCCATACGCACAGCAGCGCCAGCGTAGCGCCGATGCCGTTGAACCACGGCAACATGGCGTTGCTCAGCAGGCTGCCGATCACGCCGCCGGAGGCGAAGTAATAGAGATCGTCAACGTTCAGCGCCGCCAACCCACAGGAGGTGAGCACTAACGCCAGGGTGCCGATCAGGCGCAGGGAAAGCGCGAAATAGTCGATGTAGTCTCTGTTGCTGCGTTGGCGATAAGCCGCCCAGCACAGGACCAGCATGATAGGCGGTATCGCGTAGGCGAGCACCCCGAAGGTGAAGAACAGCGTATCGGCCAACCAGGCCCCGACACCGCCGCCCAGATTGTGAATCGGCTCATGCCACGCGGTCTGCGACCAGCTTGGGTCAGACGGGTTGAAACTGACCAACGCAGCCATGAGGTAAACGGCAAAAATCGCTACCATGATAAGCACAGCTTCCAGCAAACGCCGGCCACTGCTGAGTCTTTTCAGGGTAACTTCTTTATCTTCTGTATATTCCTGGCTCAAGAAAGGCTCTCCAGGTTCCTGTTAGCTGACATAGCAACAGCGCCGAGAAACTGCCCCGGCGCCGAAACTGTATGAATAAACAGGAGTGTAACCAATTTAATCAGGTTTTGCACCTGCACCTTACCGTGTTTTGATAACCAGACGGTTACTCTGTTTCACTTCTTCCATCACTACGTAGGTACGGGTGTCGTTAACCCCCGGCAAACGCAGCAAGGTTTCGCCCAGCAATTTGCGGTAAGCCGACATGTCCGGTACGCGGGTTTTCAACAGGTAGTCGAAATCGCCGGAAACCAGATGACACTCCTGAATCTCTTCAAGCTTCTGCACTGCCGAGTTGAATTGCTCAAACACATCCGGCGCGCCGCGGTTCAACGTGATCTCCACGAAAACCAGCAGGGACGCATCCAGATAATGCGGGTTCAGCAATGCGGTATAGCCATGAATGAAACCCTGGCGCTCGAGACGGCGCACGCGTTCCAAACATGGTGTCGGGGATAACCCCACGCGCTTCGAAAGCTCGACGTTCGAAATACGCCCATCCTTCTGCAGCTCATTCAGGATGTTGCGGTCGATACGGTCAAGATCTTTACCCGGGCGTTTCTTGTTGTCTGCCATTATTATTGTCTCTCTTATTTTCTTCCGTGCACTTGCCACACCCTAGCCAACGTCAATGTGTAAGGGTTCGTTCCAAGCGAAGACCCGATGCCTGTCATGTGCTTCTTCACTACCATCATTCCACGCCGCGCAGCCTGTCTGTCCAACTCCGCGCAGCGCCGGCAACGATGTTTCGGTCGAGAAAAAATCAGCAAACGCTTGCGCGCCCTGCTCCGCACTCCCGCTGCGTATCGTTGCCTTGCGGCGCAAATACGTACGATTTGCTGGTGTTACGGGGATAATTTCTTCTTCCTATGATGTTTTCGCAAATGCGCAGCGGATTGTCAAAGTAAAAGAAGCAAAATCAGAACAACGTACCGTCATGAAAAGTCTGCATCCCATTTTTGATTATGAATCGCTGGCTGATAAACCCCGTTCGGGAGCGGCGGAAGCCGCAGAGTGCGCCGTTTTTGCACGGTTGGCGATTCGCTGACCGAATGCGGCTTTGATAAGTTAAATTTCTGCGTTCGACGACCGATTTACCGACAACGGATGCATTAATAGGCGACAACTATCATACAAATCGTTAACAACGTCGCCCGGCGCTTTTTTTACTGCGCCATTTTCCCTACAATCGGCTTCATTGTCCGCCATTGTGGAATAAAGAGGTTATTCATGGGCACGGCTAAACATAGCAAATTACTGATTCTGGGTTCCGGCCCGGCCGGTTACACCGCCGCCGTCTACGCGGCGCGCGCCAACCTGAACCCGGTGCTGATCACCGGTCTGGAACAAGGCGGCCAGCTGACCACCACCACCGAAGTGGAAAACTGGCCCGGCGACGCCGAAGGCCTGACCGGCCCGGCGTTGATGGAGCGCATGCGCGAGCACGCGGAGAAGTTCCAGACTGAAATCGTCTTCGACCACATCAACAGCGTCGATCTGCAGCAGCGTCCGTTCCGCCTGTTTGGCGACAGCGGTGAATACAGCTGCGACGCGCTGATCATCGCGACCGGTGCCTCCGCCCGCTATCTTGGCCTGCCTTCCGAAGACGCGTTCAAGGGCAAAGGCGTTTCCGCCTGTGCAACCTGCGACGGTTTCTTCTACCGCAACCAGAAAGTCGCGGTGGTCGGCGGCGGCAATACCGCCGTTGAAGAAGCGCTGTACCTGTCAAACATCGCCGCCGAGGTTCACCTGATCCACCGTCGCGACAGCTTCCGTTCGGAGAAAATCCTGATCGACCGGCTGATGGAAAAAGTGAAGAGCGGCAACATCGTGCTGCACACCGACCATACGCTGGACGAAGTGCTGGGCGATGAAATGGGCGTGACCGGCGTGCGTATCCGCAGCACCAAAGCGGAAAACGAAACCCGTGAGCTGGAACTGGCCGGCGTGTTCATCGCCATCGGCCACAGCCCGAACACCGGCATCTTCGGCGGTCAGCTGGAGCTGGAAAACGGCTACATCAAGGTGCAGTCCGGCATTCACGGCAATGCGACCCAAACCACTATCCCCGGCGTCTTCGCCGCGGGCGACGTGATGGATCACATCTACCGTCAGGCGATCACCTCCGCCGGCACCGGCTGCATGGCGGCGCTGGACGCAGAGCGTTATCTGGACGGCATCGCCGGCGCAGAAGTCTGCTAAGACGTTTTCATCATCGGCAAAAAGCGGCTCTCGAGCCGCTTTTTTTGTTTTTGGGTTCAGCAATCTCTCCCTCCCATCTGTTATAGCCATATTTGCCCTCTTTATTCTTTTCAGTCTGCCGAGTCACGAGGTAACATGAGGCCTCGCTTGTTTGTCGCCGATTGCGCCAAACACTATTATTTAACAGTACGTTAACCCAGCCCGTAACAAACGGGCGCCGGCGACGCAGACGCATATCTGATGAAAAAAACCAGACAGCAACAGTTAACCCGTTGGCTTAAAACCCAGAGTTCGTTAGCGCAGCGTTGGCTGCGCCTTTCCATGCTGTTGGGGCTGTTCAGCGGCCTGCTGATCGTGACGCAGGCGTGGCTGCTGGCCAGCCTGCTGCACGCCCTGATCATCGAACACACCCCGCGTGAGCAACTGATCCCTTCGTTTATCTGGCTGGCCGCCGCGTTCGCGCTGCGGGCGCTGCTGAGCTGGCTGCGGGAACGGGTCGGTTTTCTGTGTGGGCAGGTGATCCGCCAGCGCATGCGCCGGCAGGTGCTGGATAAGCTGCAGCAGCTCGGGCCGGCCTGGATCCAGGGCAAACCGGCGGGCAGCTGGGCCAGCATCATCGTCGAGCAGATCGAGGATATGCAGGACTATTACTCGCGCTATCTGCCGCAGATGTATCTGGCGGTGTTTATCCCGCTGCTGATCTTGATCGCCGTCTTCCCGATCAACTGGGCGGCCGGTTTGATTCTGTTGGCGACCGCGCCGCTCATCCCGCTGTTTATGGCGCTGGTGGGCATGGGGGCCGCCGACGCCAACCGCCGCAACTTTGTGGCGCTGGCGCGATTGAGCGGTAACTTCCTCGACCGCCTGCGCGGCCTGGACACCCTGCGGCTATTCGACCGCGCGCAGGCCGAAACCGCGCAGATCGCCAAATCCTCCGAAGACTTCCGCAGCCGCACCATGGAAGTGCTGCGCATGGCCTTCCTCTCCTCCGGCGTGCTGGAGTTCTTCGCGTCGATCTCCATCGCCGTAGTGGCGGTGTATTTCGGCTTTTCTTACCTCGGCGAACTCAACTTCGGCAGCTATGGCCTCAGCGTAACGCTGTTTTCCGGTTTTCTGGTGCTGATTCTGGCGCCTGAGTTCTTCCAACCGCTGCGCGATCTCGGCACCTTCTATCATGCCAAGGCGCAGGCGGTCGGCGCGGCGGAAGCGCTGGAAACCTTCCTCAGCGCCGAAGGCGAGCAGATGGGCAACGGCACGCGGAAGTTGCCCGCCGATCAACCGCTGACGCTACAGGCGAACGAATTGGAAATTCTGTCGCCGAACGGCGTGCTGCTGGCCGGGCCGCTGAGTTTCACCCTGCAACCGCAGCAGCGCGTGGCGCTGGTCGGGCTGAGCGGCGCCGGCAAAAGTTCGCTGCTCAATCTGCTGCTCGGCTTCCTGCCCTACCGTGGATCGTTGACCGTCAACGGCATCGAACTGCGTGACCTGTCCGCAGAGAACTGGAGGCAGCAGCTGAGCTGGGTCGGGCAAAACCCGCACCTGCCGGCGCAAACCTTGCGCGCCAATATCCTGCTGGGCTGCCCGCAGGCCGACGAAGCGCAGCTGCAGCAGGCGGTGGAACACGCCTACGTCAGCGAGCTGTTGCCGTATCTGCCGCAGGGGCTCGACACCGAAGTGGGCGATAACGCCGCCCGCCTGTCGGTCGGTCAGGCGCAGCGCGTGGCGGTCGCCCGGGCGCTGATCGGCCCGCGCCGCTTGCTGCTGCTCGATGAACCGGCCGCCAGCCTCGATGCCCATAGCGAACAACGGGTGATGCAGGCGTTGAATGCCGCTTCGCATCAACAAACCACCCTGCTGGTGACGCATCAGTTGGAAGATACCGAAGACTACGATCAGATTTGGGTGATGGATAACGGGCGTATCGTGCAACAGGGCGATTACGCCACCCTCAGTGCCCAACCGGGCCTGTTCGCCACTCTGATCGCCCACCGCCGCGGGGAACTTTAATCATGCGCGTGTTGCTGCCGTTTTTGGCGTTGTATCGCCGCCATAGCCTGCTGATTAGCCTGGGCATCATTTTGGCGATCGTCACCCTGCTGGCCAGCATCGGCCTGCTGGCGCTCTCCGGCTGGTTCCTGGCCGCCTCTTCGCTGGCCGGATTGGCGGGCCTGCTAACCTTCAACTACATGCTGCCCGCCGCCGGCGTGCGCGGCGCGGCGATCTTCCGCACCGCCGGGCGCTACGCCGAGCGTGTGGTCAGCCACGACGCCACCTTCCGCGTGCTGTCGCACCTGCGGGTGTTCACCTTCAGCAAGATCCTGCCGCTGACGCCGGGCGGCATCGCCCGTTTCCGCCAGGCCGACCTGCTCAACCGCCTGGTAGCAGACGTGGACACGCTGGATCACCTTTATCTGCGGGTGATCTCGCCGCTGATCAGCGCGGCGGTGGTGATCCTGGTCGTCACTTACGGCCTGAGCTGGCTGGATCCTGCACTCGCCCTGACGCTGGGTGGCATTCTGCTGCTGCTGCTGCTGCTGGTGCCGCCGGTGTTCTATCGCGCCGGCAAACCGATCGGCGGCCAACTCACCGCGCTGCGCGGTCAATACCGCACCGACCTGACCGCCTGGCTGCAGGGGCAGGCGGAACTGGTGGTGTTCGGCGCCGTCAACGACTTCCGCCAGACACTGAACGCCACCGAACAGCGGTGGCAACGCCGCCAGTGGCAGCAGGCCTCGCTGAGCGGCAAGGCGCAGGCGCTGATGATCCTCGCCAGCGGGCTGACGGTGACGCTGCTGCTGTGGCTGACCGCCGCGGGCATCGGCGGCGATACCCAACCCGGCGCGTTGATCGCGCTGTTTGTCTTCGCCGCGCTGGCGTCGTTCGAAGCGCTGATTCCGGTGGCCGGCGCCTTCCAGCATCTCGGTCAGGTGATCGCCTCCGCCACGCGGGTCAAACAGATCATCGATCGCCAACCGGAAGTCACCTTCCCTGCCGCCGGCCCGGCCGCTGCCGACCGGGCGCAGCTCAGCCTGCAGCAGTTGAGTTTCACCTACCCCGATCAGCCGCAGCCGGTGCTGCGCGACGTCACGCTTGAGGTGGCGGCCGGCGAACACATCGCCTTGCTCGGCCGCACCGGCTGCGGCAAGTCCACCCTGCTGCAGCTGCTGACCCGCGCCTGGCGCACCGACGGCGGCAAAATTCTGCTCAACGGCGAACCGCTGGAGGATTATGATGAAACCACGCTGCGCCGAATGACCACGGTCGTCAGCCAGCGAGTGCATATCTTCAGCGATACGCTGCGGGAAAACCTGCGGCTGGCCGCACCGGATGCCGACGACGCTCGTTTGAGTGACGTCCTGCAGCAGGTGGGGCTCGGCAAATTGCTGGCTAGCGACGGCGGACTGAACGCCTGGCTCGGCGAAGGCGGCCGCCAACTGTCCGGCGGCGAACAGCGCCGTCTGGGCATCGCCCGTGCGCTGCTGCATCCGGCCCCGCTGCTGCTGCTTGACGAACCGACCGAAGGGCTGGACGCCGAAACCGAACAGCAGATCCTGGCGCTGCTGCGCCGGCATTGTCAGGGCAAGACGCTGATCCTGGTGACGCACCGCCTGTATGGCCTGGAACATCTCGACCGCATTTGCGTGATGGACGACGGCCGGATTGTCGAACAGGGCAATCACGCGGCCCTGATGCGCCAGCAGGGCCGCTATGCCCGCTTTCGCAACCGTATCAGCAACCTGGCGCCTTAATCGGCCCGTAGAGGACGCAGAGACCCTGTATGCGCATCGTTAAGCTCTCCCCGCAGTCGCTGGCGTTTCCCTCGCCTGAGGGCGCCCTGCGCGACCCCAACGGCCTGCTGGCGATCGGCGGCGATCTCACGGCGCCGCGGCTGCTGGCGGCCTACGAGCGCGGCATCTTCCCCTGGTATTCGCCGGGAGAGGCCATCCTGTGGTGGTCGCCCGATCCGCGTGCGGTGCTGTTCCCGGCCGAGTTTCATCTTAACCGCAGCCTGAAACGCTTTCTGCGCCACGATCCGTTTCGCATCACGCTCAATCACGACTTCGCCGCGGTGATCGCCGCCTGCGCCCACCGGCCGGATGAAGGCACCTGGATCGGCCCGGAGGTGCAGCGCGCCTATCAGCATCTGCATCGCCTCGGCTACGCGCACTCGGTGGAGGTCTGGCAGGATGATCAACTGGTTGGCGGCATGTACGGCGTGGCGCAGGGCGCGTTGTTCTGCGGCGAATCGATGTTCAGCCGCGTCACCAACGCCTCAAAATGCGCATTGATGGCCTTTTGCCGCCATTTTGCCGCTTATGGCGGGGAATTGATTGACTGCCAGGTGCTGAACGCTCACACTGCCCGCCTTGGCGCGCGTGAAATTCCGCGCCGTCAATTCTTGCAGCAGCTCAGCACCCTTCAACGGCGGCCTTTGGCGCCGGCGTGCTGGGCGCCGCAAGTCATATCCCCACAGCCGGTTGAACCGCCCTATCCAGTAAACTAATTGATGGAAACGGTGCAATGTTCACCGACACATCTTTACATAATGGGGGTTTTTCGGCATTATCTTGCCGGTTAAAAACTAAGGTAGTTAGACCTAGAGGATTCGATGGCCAAAGAAGACAATATTGAAATGCAGGGCACCGTTCTTGATACGCTGCCCAACACCATGTTCCGCGTTGAATTGGAAAACGGGCACGTGGTAACCGCACACATCTCCGGTAAAATGCGTAAAAACTATATCCGCATCCTGACGGGCGACAAAGTCACTGTAGAGCTGACCCCGTACGACCTGAGCAAAGGCCGCATTGTCTTCCGTAGCCGTTAATCGGCTCACCGCGCGCCACACGCTGGCGGCATCGAGGATGTAATCCCTCGGGAGCCCTTTCCGTTTACCCCCGCAGCGACGTTAAACAACGGGTTGCAGGTGCGCAGGTAAACTGAGAGGGCTCACTCGTTTCTGTTGTACGGTGAATCTCACCCATAAAAAAAGCGATGCCGAAGCATCGCTTTTTCTTTGCCTGAAGGCAGCCTTAGTGCACCGCGCCCTCGTCCGCCTTGCGCTTGGCGGCGCTGAGGAAGTGGTAAGTCAGCTGTTTCTTGTCCTTGTCCAGCTCGACCTTCACGGAACCGCCGTCCACCAGCGAACCGAACAGCAATTCGTTGGCCAACGGTTTCTTCAGGTTTTCCTGCATGACGCGCGCCATCGGACGAGCGCCCATCGCACGGTCGTAGCCCTTCACCGACAGCCAGTCGCGCGCTTCGTCGCTCACTTCCAGCGAGACGCCCTTCGCATCCAGCTGCGCTTGCAGTTCGACGATAAACTTGTCGACCACCTGCTGGATCACCTCGGTAGACAGATGGTTGAACCAGATGATGTTGTCCAGACGGTTGCGGAACTCCGGCGTAAACACCTTCTTGATCTCTTCCATCGCGTCGGTGCTGTTGTCCTGCTGCACCAGGCCGATCGACTTGCGTTCGGTTTCCCGCACACCGGCGTTGGTGGTCATCACCAGGATCACATTGCGGAAGTCCGCCTTGCGGCCGTTGTTGTCCGTCAGCGTGCCGTTGTCCATCACCTGCAGCAGCAGGTTGAACACGTCCGGATGCGCCTTCTCGATCTCATCGAGCAGCACCACCGCATGCGGATGCTTGATCACCGCATCGGTCAGCAGCCCGCCCTGATCGTAACCGACGTAGCCCGGAGGCGCGCCGATCAGACGGCTGACGGTATGCCGCTCCATGTACTCGGACATGTCGAAACGCAGCAGCTCGATATCCATCGCCTTGGCCAGCTGTACGGTGACCTCGGTTTTCCCGACCCCGGTCGGCCCGGCGAACAGGAAGGAACCGACCGGCTTGCGCTCGTGGCCCAGACCGGCGCGGCTCATCTTGATCGCTTCCGTCAACGCTTCGATCGCCTGATCCTGGCCGAATACCAGCATCTTCAAGCGATCGCCCAGGTTTCTCAGCACGTCGCGATCGCTGGCCGACACGGTTTTCTCCGGGATGCGAGCGATACGCGCCACCACGGATTCGATATCGGCCACGTTGACGGTTTTCTTGCGCTTGCTGGCCGGCATCAACCGGCTGCGGGCGCCCGCCTCGTCGATCACGTCGATCGCCTTGTCCGGCAGATGGCGATCGTTGATGTATTTCACCGACAGCTCCACCGCGGCACGGATCGCCTTGGCGGTATAACGCACGTCGTGGTGCGCTTCATACTTGGTCTTCAGGCCGTTGATGATCTGAACGGTCTCTTCCGCCGTCGGTTCGGTGATGTCGATCTTCTGGAAACGGCGCGCCAGAGCGCGATCCTTTTCGAAGATGTTGCTGAACTCCTGGTAGGTGGTCGAGCCGATCACCCGGATCTTGCCGCTCGACAGCAGCGGTTTGATCAGGTTGGCGGCATCCACTTGCCCGCCGGAAGCCGCACCGGCGCCGATGATGGTGTGAATTTCATCGATGAACAGGATGCTGTTCTGATCCTGTTCCAGCTGCTTGAGCAGCGCCTTGAAGCGTTTCTCGAAGTCGCCGCGGTATTTGGTGCCGGCCAGCAGTGAACCGATATCCAGCGAATACAGCGTGCAGTCCGCCATTACTTCCGGCACGTCGCCCTGCACGATACGCCAGGCCAGGCCTTCAGCGATGGCGGTCTTGCCCACGCCGGATTCGCCGACCAGCAGCGGGTTGTTTTTACGACGACGGCACAGCACCTGAATCGCGCGCTCCAGCTCACGATCGCGGCCGATCAGCGGATCGATGCCGCCCACACGGGCCAACTGATTGAGGTTGGTGGTGAAGTTTTCCATACGGTCTTCCCCTCCGGACTGCTCTTCGTTCACCGGGTTTTCCGCATTCGGCGCTTGGCCCGGCTCGTCTTTACGCGTGCCATGTGAAATGAAGTTCACCACGTCGAGACGGCTGACGTCGTGCTTGCGCAGCAGATAGGCCGCCTGCGATTCCTGCTCGCTGAAAATAGCCACCAACACGTTGGCGCCGGACACTTCGCTGCGGCCGGAGGATTGCACATGGAAGACCGCGCGCTGCAGCACGCGCTGGAAGCTGAGCGTCGGCTGAGTGTCGCGCTCTTCTTCGCCGGCGGGCAACGTCGGTGTGGTTTGTTCGATGAAGGCTTCCAGCTCCTGGCGCAACGCGGCCAGATCCACCGTACATGCCTCGAGCGCTTCTCGCGCGGCAGGGTTGCTCAGCAACGCCAGCAACAGGTGCTCCACGGTCATAAACTCGTGTCTGTGCTCACGCGCCCTGGCGAAAGCCATGTTGAGACTGAGTTCCAGTTCTTGATTGAGCATAAGCACCTCCCCAATAGATTGCCTTATTCAGGCTTTTTCCAGCGTACAAAGCAACGGATGCTCGTTCTCCCTTGCGTACCGGTTCACATGGACGACTTTGGTTTCCGCCACCTCGGCGGTAAAAACACCACAGATCGCCTTGCCTTGATAGTGGACCGTGAGCATCAGTTGCGTTGCGCGTTCAATATCATAAGAAAAGAACTTTTGCAGAACGTCAATCACAAATTCCATCGGTGTGTAATCGTCGTTGTTAAGTATAACTTTATACATAGACGGCGGTTTTACCGCATCGATTTGTTTTTCTTCGGCCAAGTGTTCAAAGTTTAGCCAATCGTTGTTATTGCCCATCGCTGCTCATCTTCTCTGCTCTGCCCTCTGATATGGGGACAGGTTTCGGTTATTCAAAGTGGGGATAGTTACTATTTTATCATCTTCGGCATCGTCCCGCCGCACTGTAACGTGCGCAAAAAAACGGGCCAATTGTGACTGAATCGTGGCAATAGCGTTACCTGCTTCAAACTTTGGTGAACTGCTCCCCGCCGACAAAAGCCGATCCCTTGACGCCCCGATCATTTGCTCTAGAGTGTAAATTCGTGGCTGGTGGTCTTTTAACCACCCCTTGTCCACCCTGCTACTCGCCCACGGCGAGTGCGAAATCAGTTATTCATCTCACTTAAAATAGCGTTGCGAGGGATGTAAAAGCATGGAGACGGGTACTGTTAAATGGTTTAACAACGCCAAAGGTTTTGGCTTCATCTGCCCAGCCGGCGGCGGCGAAGATATTTTCGCGCATTATTCCACAATCAAGATGGATGGTTACAGAACGTTGAAGGCGGGCCAGCAGGTCAGCTTTGACGTGCATCAAGGGCCCAAAGGCAACCATGCCAGTCTTATTGTGCCAGTGGAAAGCGAGGCGCTGTCCTAAACGCTTCCGGCAGCGTCGCGCTGCACTGACTCTGACTGCGATAAAAATGCCAGCCGCCGTGTGACTGGCATTTTTTATGCCTGTGACTTACTCGCGCGCCAGCGCATCGATCGGATTCAGCCGCGCGGCATTGCGCGCCGGCAGATAGCCGAACACCACGCCGATGCCGGTGGAACAGAGGAACGCGCTCAGCAACGCCGCCGGCGGGAAACTGATCTGCCAACCCGGCAACACCAGCTGCACCGCCAAACCGATAGCGAACGACAACGTAATCCCCAGCGCGCCCCCCACCAGGCAGACCAAGACCGCCTCGATCAGAAACTGCTGCAACACATCGCCGGAACGCGCGCCCACCGCCATGCGGATGCCGATCTCACGCGTGCGCTCAGTCACCGACACCAGCATGATGTTCATCACGCCGATGCCGCCCACCACCAGCGAAATCACCGCCACCAGCGTCAGGAACAGCTGCAGCGTGCGAGTGGTTTTCTCCGCAGTTTGCACCAGGCTGTCCATGTTATAGGTGAAAAAATCCTTCTTGCCGTGGCGCAACGTCAGCAGACGCGACAGCTGTTGTTCCGCTTCCTTGCTGTCGTAGCCGTCGCGGATGCGCACGGTGATCGAATCGAAATAGCTGTTGCCCATCAGCCGGTTGGCCATGGTGCTGTACGGCACCCACACGTTCAGCGTCTTGCTGCTGCCGAACATCGACTGCTTCTCTTTAGCCACGCCGACCACCGTCGCCGGCATGTTGCCCACCAGGATCACCTCGCCCACCACGTTTTTTTGGTGCGGGAACAGCCGCCGTTGGGTATTGGCGTCGATCACCACCGTCTGCGCCTGTGACTGCACCTGCATCGGGTCGATGCCGACGCCCTGGGTAAAGCTCATGCCGTACACGCGGAAGAACTGCTCGCTGACGCCGTTGACGTTGGCCGCCGCGTCGACGTTGCCCAGCCGCAGCCGCATGCTGCTGCTGATGCTCGGCGACAGCGCGCTGATGTACGGCTGTTCGCGCAGCGCGTCGAGATCGCCGTATTTCAACGATTGCCGGTAGGTCGGATCGTCGTCGCCGAAGTCCTTGCCGGGGTAGATATCGACGGTGTTGGTGCCGATCGATTTAATGTCCGCCAGCACCATCTGCTTGGCGGCGTCACCGATCACCAGGATCGATACCACCGAGGCGATGCCGATAATGATGCCGAGCATGGTCAGCGCGGTGCGCATCTTGTTGGCCGCCATCGCGCGCCAGGCCATGACCAGCGCTTCGCGAAAGCGGCCGCCCATCTGCCGCCAGGAAGGCGCCGCGGCGGCCAGCGTCAGCGGCTTGGCCTGGGCATCCTCCGACGGCGCCGGACGGGAATCGGCGATGATTTCGCCGTCGCGGATCTCGATGATCCGTTCAGCCTGACGCGCCACCGCCGGATCGTGAGTCACCAGGATCACCGTGTGGCCCTGGGCGCACAACTGTTTGAGGATCGCCATCACCTCTTCGCCGGAATGGCTGTCGAGCGCGCCGGTCGGCTCATCCGCCAGGATCACCTGCCCGCCGTTCATCAGCGCGCGGGCGATACTGACGCGCTGCTGCTGGCCGCCGGAAAGCTGGCTCGGCCGATAGTTGACGCGCTCCCCCAGCCCCAGACGGCGCAACAGCGCCTCCGCCCGTTCGCGCCGCGCCGCTTTGCCCAGCCCGGCGTACACCGCCGGCACCTCGACGTTATGCGCCGCGCTCAGGTGCGGCAGCAGATGATAACGCTGAAAGATAAAGCCGAAATGCTCGCGCCGCAGCTGCGCCAGCGCATCGTCGCTCAGCGTCGCCACATCCTGGCCGGCCACCCGATAGACGCCGGCGCTCGGCTTGTCCAGGCAACCGAGAATGTTCATCAGCGTCGATTTGCCGGAGCCGGAAGCCCCCATGATCGCCACCATTTCACCGGCGTCGATGCTCAGACTGACCCCCTTCAGCACCTCCACCGTCTGCTCGCCGGAACGGTAGCTGCGGCGAATGCCGTTCAGCTGCAACAGCGCCGCCATCAGCCGGCCTCCACGCCGCCGCGGCTGACGATCACCTCATCGCCCGCCTCGAGCCCGCTGAGGATCTGCACATCGATATTGTTGCGCAGGCCGATGGCCACCTCACGCTTCTCTTCCTTGCCCTGTTTCAGCACCGAAACGTGGTAGCGATTGTCGGCGATCTGATCGCCCAGCGCCGCCAGCGGGATCACCAGCGCCTGCTGGACGCCGGCCAGCTGAATGTGCACCTGCGCCGTCATTTGCAAGCGCAGCAGCCTTTCCGGGTTGGGCACTTCGAAACGCGCGTAATAGAAGATGGCGTTGTTGACCTTTTCCGGCGTCGGCTGAATGTCTTTCAGCACGCCGTCGAAGCGCCGGGTCGGATCGCCCAGCACCGTGAACCAGGCCTTCTGACCCGGCTTGAGGTTAATGACGTCGGCCTCCGAGACCTGCGCCTTCACCAGCATGGTGCCGAGATCCGCCAGCGTCAGAATGTTCGGCGCCTGTTGCGCCGCGATCACCGTCTGGCCCTGCAGCGTGGTGATCTGCACCACGTCGCCATCCATCGGCGCTTCGATGCGGGTATAGGCCAAATTGATCTTGGCGGTATCCAGGCTGGCCTGGTTGCGGGCGATCTGCGCATTGATGGTGCCTACCTGCGCCTTCTTCACCGCCAGCTGCGTCGCCGCCTGATCCAGATCCTGACGCGATACCGCCTGCAGTTTGGCCAGCGCCTGGTTGCGCTGCAGCGTAACCGCCGCCAGCTGCTGTTCCGCCTGCGCCTGCAGCAGCTGCGCATGCAGCTCGCGCAGCGTCGCCTCGCCTTCACGGATGCTGTTCTGCGCCTGTTGCGGATCGATAACCCCCAGCAACTGACCTTTCTTCACCTTGTCGCCGATCTCAACATACAGCTTTTCCAACTGCCCGCTGACCTGCGCGCCGACGTCAACCTTGCGCACTGCGTCCAGCTGGCCGGTCGCCAACACGTTCTGCTGCAGATCGCGCTTGGTGACCTTTACCGTTTTGAAATCGGTCGGCGCCGGATGGCGGAAGTGCCAAACGGCCGCCGCGGCAATCGCCGCAATCACCGCCAGTGCGAGTATCCAGCGGCGTTTATGTCCTTTAAACCCTGTCAAAATTGACCTGCCTGTGCTTGTGAATATCGACCGCCCATTGCGGCGGCGGAGCTAAATTAGCACGCACCGTAGGGAATAACTAAACCTTAGCTCAACACAATGTGGAGACACGCTTGGTTACAGTTCGGCATTGAACTCCCGTTTAGTGAAGCCTTGATGAAATAGCGCCATTCAACACAGCCAAGGATTTCATCATGTCACAGCTCAGCTACCCACTCGCCTCCGCCCGGCCGCTTAACGGCTGGCAACTGATGACGGCGCTGATCAATGGCGAAAAGGCACCGAGCAACGCCTGGAAAAAAACCTCGTTTCGCCTGAAGTTTCTCGGCCGTTCGCTGCTCAACTGGCGCACCACCAGCGGCCTGCTCAGCACCCTGGCCAGCAATCCGCTGCTGGAGGAGATCCTGAGTGCGCAGCCGAACCTGCCGTGCAAACTGCATCGTCCCTACCTGGCGGCCAACATGAGCAAGATCGAATGCCTGTTCGCCCTGCGCGATCATTACGATCTCATCGTACAGCGCATGCCGCTGAAGATGCGCCTCGGCCACCTCGGCCCGCACGCCTTCGTGCTGGCTAGCGCGATGGGCAAGAACGAAGCGCCGATCACGCTGGAACTGGCGGCGATCGACAAACTGAATAAGGAAGGGGAAGCCACGCTGCTGCTGCGCAACGCCAACGGCGTGATGCTGGCGGAGATCACCTTTGCGCTGATGCATTATCAGCAGCAGCCGACGTTGTTCATCGGCGGCCTGCAGGGCGCGAACCATGACGTGCCGCACGCCGAGATCCAGCACACCACCAAAGAGTGTCACGGCCTGTTCCCTAAACGGCTGGTGCTGGAAGGCATCTGCACGCTGGCGCGGCACCTCGGCATCCGCCAGATTGTGGCGGTCGGCAACGCCACCCATATCTATCAAAACTGGCGCTACCAGAGTAAGAAGAAGGACAAGCTGCACGCCGATTACGATCAGTTCTGGCTGTCGATGGGCGCCAAACCGCTCGACAGCGGCTATTTCCTGCTGCCCGAACGCATCGCCCGCAAGCCGATCGAAGAGATCGCCAGCAAGAAGCGCGCCGAGTATCGCCGCCGCTATCAGCTGCTGGACGAGCTGGAACAGGGATTGGCGGCGCACTTCTGCGCCCGATAACGCCCGGCGGGCCGTCAGTCCGCCCGGCCGCGCGCCAGCCAGATCACCCGTGAGAACATTTTCTTCAGCAGCGGCGGCACCGAGTCCGTGCCCCATTCGCCGGCCTGCATCGCGACCTCGATCGCCAGATCCGGCTTCGAAGAGTGGTGGACCGCTTTCAGGATCACCTTGCGCACCGGCATCTGCGCGTTGATCGGCACCGACGCCATTCGGTGATAGACCGGGGCGAACCCTTCGCGGAACATGAAGTGTTCCATGTCCGGCGCCGGCAGCGCGGTCAGCCGATCGCGTTCGTTGTCTTCATGATTGTCCAGCAGGCTGCGCACGGTGTTGGCGTACTTTTTGCCCGCCTCATCGCCGTCCACCAGCGCATGCCACTCGATGCCCATGCGGCGGGCGAAGCGCAGCAGCGGCTTCAGGCCGCACTGAGCGAATTCGATGACCCTTACCCCTTCCGCCTCGAAATGATAGCCGCACTGGCGCGCCAGTTCGTTCAGCAGCCACACTTCGGTCTCGCCCTCCACCAGTAGCCAGCAGCGGGCGAACAGCGACGACGGCCGGTTGAAACGGATGTGAAACGCGATGCGCCGCCCGTCTTCGGCGCTCAGCCCGCGCGGCCCGAGACGGTAGGTCGCGACGCGGCCCGACTCGCGCACCAGCCGGCACACGTGCTCCACCGGCACCAGCGACACCAGTTCGCTGGAGTTGGTGGTGGTGATGCGCTGCAGCGGCAGCTGATTGAGCAGCCCCCAGGCCACCGACAGCATGATCGGATGCAGGCGAGTTTCCGGGTCCTCCACCAGCAGCAGCGGCCGGGCGTGCGGATCCAGCTTGACGTCGCCCTTGGCCTGCAACAGGGTGGAAAACATCCCCAGCAGGATCAGACGCATGCTGCGGCTGTTCGGTTCGGCCACCATGCGGTTGATGCCGTCCAGCGCGCGCCAGGCGTCCTGCTCCGGTTCACCGCCGCGGCGGCGCGGCCGCGTCACCTGCGAGCTCTGCTCGGCAAAGTAGTGCTCGAGCAACTGCTGCATCGCCGCCAGCCCCTGACGCAGCTCGCCGTTGGTCAGCTTCTGCGGATTGCGCACCAGCTCGCGCGTCAGCTGATCCAGCTGCTGCGCCAACGCCTGCGTATCGGGTTTGCGTTCATCGCCGAGGCTGCTGGGGCGCAGGCGGCGAATAAAGCGCGCGTCGCGCAGGCGCAAAACCGGGTGGATGCGGATGATGGCGTGGGCAAGCTGTTCGATATGGTGCAGTTGAAAGGCGTTGCCGTCGGCGTCGAGAAAACCGCGCCAGGTGCACACCGTGCCGTCATCGGCCAGCTCGCCTTCGCAGCGGTAGTGAATGCGGCTCAGGCCGTCTTCCCCCTTGACCCACAGCGGCGTCAGATGGCGGTAGCGCGGCAGGTGCGCGTGGCCGATGTCTTTCTCGCAGAAGGTGAATACCACCTGCAGGTGGCGCTCTTTGGCCGCCTCCTCACCGGGGGGAAAATGGAAGTCGTGCGCTTCAAATCGATACAGTTTCTGCTCCGGCGCCAGCAGCAGCGTCAGCGCATCCAGCAGGCTGGATTTACCCCAGGCGTTTTCGCCGAGCAACAGCGTGTTGTCGTCCAGCATCAGGGACAGCCGATTAATACCGCGAAAACCTACAATTTCGATACGCTCCAAGAACATCCGCCGCCTCCCGTGCGCGCCGTCGCCTCTTCAATGAGGCGACTTTCACAGAGCATGGTCAAAAAACCCCTTGCAGGTCAAGCGGCCAGCGTCAAATCTGCCGCTTTACTCCGGCCGGGCTTTTGGTTAGCGTGTGCTCCTCGCCGCCGTTCGTCGCGCATCAAAACTCAAGGACACTCGTTGCACCATGTACTCAGGACTGTTGATTATTCTGTTACCGCTGATTGTCGGTTACCTCATTCCCTTACGCCATCGCCCGCTGCTGGTGCTGATCAACCGCCTGCTGAGCTGGATGGTGTATGTGATCCTGTTTTTCATGGGCATCAGCCTGGCGTTTATGGAGAATCTCAGCAGCAATCTGATGCTGATCTTCCAGTACAGCGCGGCGTTCTTCTTCTGCATTCTCTGCGCCAATCTGCTGTTGCTGGCGCTGCTGGAGCGGCGCATGCCGTGGCGCAGCAGCCATAAACAGGAAAAGCTGCCTTCGCGCGTGCATATGGCGCTGGAGTCGCTCAAGCTGTGCGGCGTGGTGCTCGGCGGCTTCCTGCTTGGCCTGACGCAGTGGCAATGGCTGCAGTTCGCCCATAAAGGCAGCGAATATGCGCTGATCTTCCTGCTGTTGCTGGTCGGCATTCAGCTGCGCAACAGCGGCATGACGCTGCGCCAGATCGTGCTCAACCGCCGCGGCACGCTGGTGGCGCTGGCGGTGGTCGTCGCGTCGCTGGCCGGCGGCGCGCTGGCGGCGCAGCTGCTGGGGCTGCCGGTCAAGGCCGGGCTGGCGATGGCCTCTGGCTTCGGCTGGTACTCGCTGTCCGGCATTCTGATCACCGACGCCTACGGCCCGGTGATGGGCAGCGCAGCGTTCTTCAACGATCTGGCGCGCGAGCTGGTGGCGATCATGCTGATCCCGACGCTGGTGCGCCGCAGCCGCTCCACCGCCCTCGGCCTGTGCGGCGCCACATCGATGGACTTCACCCTGCCGGTGCTGCAGCGCAGCGGCGGACTGGACATGGTGCCGCCCGCCATCGTGCACGGCTTCCTGCTGAGCCTGCTGGCGCCGGTGCTGATCGCCCTGTTCTCCTGACCCTTTCCCCTTGGGGGCTACCCGGCCCCCAAAGCGTAATCATTCCCATCTGCACGGCAAAATTGCGCTAAATCAAACTTGCCCGCAGTAGTCGCACAAAAGCCTTTTGCAACCCCGAACGCCGATCTATGCTTTTAAACAAGCATTATAAATGCAACTTTAAAAATAAAAGGAAGCGACTATGTTCTGTGTGCAATGTGAACAAACCATTCGAACCCCGGCAGGCAACGGCTGCGCGTATTCTCAGGGCATGTGCGGCAAAACGGCGGAAACCTCCGATCTGCAGGATCTGCTGGTGGCGGCGCTGCAGGGCCTCTCCGCCTGGGCGCTGCAGGCGCGTTCGCTGGGCATCGTCGACCACGAAATCGACAGCTTCGCCCCGCGCGCCTTCTTCTCCACCCTGACCAACGTCAACTTCGATTCCCAGCGCATCATCGGCTACGCGCGGGAAACCCTGCTGCTGCGCGACTCGCTGGCCGCCCGTTGCCGGCTGCTGGATGCCGGCGTGCGCGTCGATCACCCGATGGCGGCGCTGCAGCTGGCCGGCGACGCTATGCCTGCGCTGCTGCAGCAGGCGGCGCAGTTTGCCCTCGACAGCGACAAGGCCGAGGTCGGCGACGACGTACACGGTTTGCGCCTGCTGTGTCTGTATGGCCTGAAAGGTGCGGCGGCCTATATGGAACACGCGCACGTGCTCGGCCAGTTCGACGAACAGCTCTATGCCGACTACCACGCTTTCATGGCCTGGCTCGGCACCCGGCCGCGCGACGTCGATACCCTGCTGAACAACGCCATGGGCATCGGCAAGATGAACTTCAACGTGATGGCGATCCTCGATCGCGGTGAGACCCAGGCCTACGGCGATCCGCAGCCCAGCGCGGTCAACGTGCGCCCGGTGGCCGGGAAAGCCATTCTGATTTCCGGCCACGATCTCAAAGATCTGCGCATGCTGCTCGAGCAAACCGAAGGGCAAAACGTCAATGTCTACACCCACGGTGAAATGCTGCCGGCGCACGGCTATCCGGAACTGAAAAAATTCAAGCACCTGGTGGGCAACTACGGCAGCGGCTGGCAAAACCAGCAGACGGAATTCGCCAAATTCCCCGGCCCGATCGTGATGACCTCCAACTGCATCATCGATCCGAACGTCGGCAACTACGGCGATCGCATCTGGACCCGCAGCATCGTCGGCTGGCCGGGCGTCAACCATCTGGAAGGCGACGACTTCGGCGCCGTGATCCGTCAGGCGCAGGGCATGAACGGCTTCCCTTACACCGAGATCGAGCACCTGATCACCGTCGGCTTCGGCCGCCAGACGCTGCTGAACGCCGCCGACACGGTCATCGACCTGGTGTCGCAGAAAAAACTGCGCCACGTCTTCCTGGTGGGCGGCTGCGACGGCAGCCGCGACGAGCGCAGCTACTTCACCGACTTCGCCCGTAGCGTGCCGCAAGACTGCCTGATCATGACGCTGGCCTGCGGCAAATACCGTTTCAACAAGCTGGACTTCGGCACGCTGGAAGGGCTGCCGCGCCTGCTGGACGTCGGCCAGTGCAACGACGCTTACTCCGCCATCATGCTGGCGGTCAAGCTGGCGGATACGCTCGGCTGCAGCGTCAACGAGCTGCCGCTCAGCCTGGTGCTGTCGTGGTTTGAACAGAAGGCGATCGTCATTCTGCTGACGCTGCTGTCGCTGGGGGTGAAAAACATCGTCACCGGCCCGACCGCACCCGGCTTCCTGACCGACAACCTGATGGCGATCCTCAACGAGAAATTCGGCCTGCGTCCGATCACCACCGTCGAGCAGGATATCGCAGCGCTGCTCGCCTGATGCCGTTACGTTATGGGGCCGCCTGCGCCGGCCCCTTTGCTTTTTGAGGTGCCCGATGACTCAACCCACTCCGCTTTGCCCGAACCGCATGCAGGTGCATTCCATCCGGCGTGAAACCGCCGACGTCTGGACGCTGAACCTGATCTGCGACGTTTTCTATCCTTATCAGGCCGGCCAGTTCGCGCTGGTCAGCATTCGCAACAGCGAGGAGACGCTGCGCGCCTATACGCTCTCCTCCTCGCCTGGCCAGAGCCGCTTTCTCAGCATCAGCGTGCGCTGCCTGCCGGACGGCGTCGGATCGCGCTGGCTGACGCAAGAGGTCAAGCCCGGCAACACGCTGTGGCTGTCCGACGCGCAGGGCGAATTCTGCTGCGAGCGCCACCCGGCCGATCGTTATCTGATGCTGGCGGCCGGCTGCGGCGTGACGCCGATCGTCTCGATGTGCCGCTGGCTGACCGCCAACCGTCCAACCTGCGATATCGCCGCGATCGTTAACGTGCGCACGCCCGCCGACACGATTTTCGCCGATCAGTGGCGCGCGCTGTGCGCCGCCCATCCGCAGCTGCGCCTGACGCTGATGGCCGAGCAGGATCTGCAGCCCGGCTACCTCAGCGGCCGCATCGATGAACAGACGCTGCGGCAGGCGGCGCCGGATATCGCCGAACGCACGGTGTTGACCTGCGGCCCCGCGCCCTACATGGATCAGGTGGAGCAACTTTGTCGCCGGCTCGGCGTGCCGGCCGAGCGTTTCCATAAGGAGCAGTTCCACACGCCGACGGCGCAGGCCGATGCCACCGAAGGGCTGACGCTGCGCGCCGCCCGCCCGCTGCGCGAATTCCGCGTGCCGGTCGGCAGCACCCTGCTGGCAGCGATGGAGGCCAATGCCCTGCCGGTCAACGCCGCCTGCCGCGCCGGAGTATGCGGTTCGTGCAAAACCCGCATCCTCGAGGGCGACTACACCACCACCAGCACCATGACGTTGAGCGAGGAAGAGGTAGCGCAGGGCTACGTGCTGGCCTGCAGTTGCCAGCTGCAGGGCGATGTCACCCTGGCGTGATCCCTGGCCCCATCGCCGCGATGGGGCATTTATCGGCAAGTTCCCCGTGGCCAGCCCGGTTACACTTTTCCCCGTCCTACGCTCTTTACTCTTCCTGACCGCATCTCGTCCACAGCCGGTAAGCTATGCTTGCAGTTGTTCTGCTGCCACTCACCGGATCGAGTCCACATCGTTTTTCAAACCATGTTTGGGGGAACCATGAAGCAAACCGTAGCCACACTGATCGCCAAAACGCTGGATCAAGCCGGCGTAAAACGCATTTGGGGCGTGACCGGCGATTCGCTCAACGGCCTGAGCGACAGCCTGCACCGCATGGGCACCATCGAATGGCTGGGCACCCGCCATGAAGAGGTGGCCGCCTTCGCCGCCGGCGCCGAAACCCAGCTCACCGGCCAGCTGGCGGTGTGCGCCGGTTCCTGCGGCCCCGGCAACCTGCACCTGATCAACGGGCTGTTCGACTGCCATCGCAACCATGTGCCGGTGCTGGCGATCGCCGCACACATTCCTTCCAGCGAAATCGGCAGCGGCTACTTCCAGGAAACGCATCCGCAGGAGCTGTTCCGCGAATGCAGCCACTATTGCGAGCTGGTTTCCAACCCGGAACAGCTGCCGCGCGTGCTGGAGATCGCCATGCGCAAGGCGATCCTCAACCGCGGCGTGTCGGTGGTGGTCTTGCCGGGCGATGTGGCGCTGCGCATGGCGCCGGAAGACGCGACCCTGACCTGGCATACCCCGGCGCTGCCGCTGGTGCAGCCGCCGATGAGCGAGCTGAACAAGCTGGCGGAGACGCTGAACAAGGCGAAGAACATCACCCTGATGTGCGGCAGCGGCTGCGCTGGCGCGCACGATGAAGTGGTCAAGCTGGCCGAACTGCTGCAGGCGCCGGTGGTCCACGCGCTGCGCGGCAAGGAGCATATCGAATGGGATAACCCCTACAGCGTCGGCATGACCGGGCTGATCGGCTTCTCCTCCGGCTATCACGCGATGATGAACGCCGACACGCTGGTGCTGCTCGGCACCCAGTTCCCCTACCGCGCGTTCTACCCCACCAACGCCAACATCATTCAAATCGACATCAACCCCGGCAGCATCGGCGCGCACTGCCCGGTCAACATGGCGCTGGTGGGCGATATCCACACCACCCTCACCGCCCTGCTGCCGCAGCTGGAGCCGAAGCGCGATCGGGCGTTCCTCGACAAGGCGCTGGAGCATTACCGCTACGCGCGCAAGGATCTCGACGGGCTGGCGACCGCCAACGACGACCAGCCGATCCACCCGCAGTATCTGGCGCAGCAGCTCAGCCACTACGCCAGCGACGACGCCATCTTCACCTGCGACGTCGGCACGCCAACGGTGTGGGCCGCCCGCTACGTGAAAATGAACGGCAAGCGTCGCCTGCTCGGTTCGTTCAACCACGGTTCGATGGCCAACGCCATGCCGCAGGCGATCGGCGCTCAGGCCACCGCGCCGGATAAACAGGTGATCGCCATGTGCGGCGACGGCGGCTTCACCATGCTGATGGGCGATTTCCTGTCGCTGGCGCAGCTCAAGCTGCCGGTGAAAATCGTGGTGTTCAACAACAGCGTGCTGGGATTCGTGGCGATGGAGATGAAGGCCGGCGGCTATCTGACCGACGGCACCGATCTGCATAACCCGGACTTCGCGGCGATCGCCAACGCCGCCGGCATCAAGGGCATCCGCGTGGAAAAAGCTTCGGATCTGGACGGCGCGCTGCAGGAGATGTTGGCGCACCCCGGCCCGGCGCTGCTGGACGTGGTCACCGCCAAGCAAGAGCTGGCGATGCCGCCGCAGATCAAGTTCGAACAGGCCAAAGGCTTCAGCCTGTATATGCTGCGCGCCATCATCAACGGCCGCGGCGACGAAGTGGTCGAGCTGGCAAAAACCAACTGGCTGCGCTAAGCAAGCTGCCCCGGCGAAATAAAGGGTATATGATGCCATGTACCCTTTTCCTCTCCCTTATATTCCAGGAACCCTATGCTTATCGATCTACGCAGCGACACCGTCACCCGCCCCAGCGCCGCCATGCGCCAGGCGATGGCTCAGGCAGAAGTCGGCGACGACGTCTACGGCGATGATCCGACGGTCAACGCGCTGGAGGCGGAAGCGGTGCGTCTGTCGGGCAAAGAAGCGGCGCTGTTTCTGCCCAGCGGCACCCAGGCCAACCTGGTGGCGCTGCTGAGCCACTGCCAGCGCGGCGATGAATATCTGGTCGGCCAGCAGGCGCACAACTACAAATACGAAGCCGGCGGCGCAGCGGTGCTGGGCAGCATCCAGCCGCAGCCGATCGAGGCCGACGCCGACGGCACGCTGCCGCTGGACAAGCTCGCCGCCGCCATCAAACCCGACGATATCCACTTCGCCCGCACCCGGCTGTTGAGCCTGGAAAACACCATCAGCGGCAGAGTCTTGCCGCCGGCCTACCTGCAGCAGGCGTGGCAGTTTACCCGCGAGCGGCAGTTGGCGCTGCATATCGACGGCGCGCGCATCTTCAACGCCGCCGTGGCGCTGAACCTGCCGCTAAAAGAGATCGTGCAGTACTGCGACACCTTCACCATTTGCCTGTCAAAAGGATTGGGCGCGCCGGTCGGCTCGCTGCTGTGCGGCAGCGAGGCTTTCATCCAACGCGCGCTGCGCTGGCGCAAGATGACCGGCGGCGGGCTGCGCCAGGCCGGCATTTTGGCGGCGGCCGGCCTCTACGCGCTGGAGCATAACGTCGCTCGGCTGCGCGAAGACCATGACAACGCGGTCTGGCTGGAGCAACAGCTGCGGCAGATCGGCGTGGAGATCGCCGAACCTGGCGCGCAGACCAACGTGCTGTACCTGCGCCAAACGCCGGCGCTGGCGGCCAAACTCGGCCCGTGGATGCGAGAACGCGGCGTGCTGATCAGCAGCGGCCCGCTGACGCGCATTCTGACCCACCTCGACGTCAGCCGTCAGGATCTGCAGCGGGTGGTCGAACTGTGGCGGGAGTTTCTTCAGCAGCACGCCTGATCGCTCGGGGCGCAGACCGCGCCCCGCACTCAGAAGATCCAGCGGCCGTAAACCCAGTACCACAGCCCCAGCACCGCCGCCAGATTGAGCGCCACGCTGAGGATGAACCAGGTTTTAAACGGCTGCTTCTGGGTCTTGTGGCGAAACAGCTGCTGTGCCAGCAGCGCGCCCAACCAGCCGCCCAGCGCGCCGAACAGCAACAGCGTCGTCTCCGGCACCCGTCGCCATCCCTTGCGCGCCGCCAGCTTATCGCCGCCGTAGATCAGAAACGTCAGCAGGTTGGCCGACAGCAGCCACATCCACACCGGATGCGGCGAGAACAGGCTGGCGATCAGCGCCAGGCCCAGCAGGGCGTAACAAATCACATTGAGTTTCATGGCATTCGGTTTTTCGTGCGATAAGGGGCGCGTAGTGTGAACTCGCGCCGCGGCGGATGCAACCGGCTTATACCCATACAAAAAGTGCATTTAAACCCTGAATTTGGCATCCTGTCGTTCTGCCAATCCTCTACCGCACAAGGCGGCCCGATGACACCCCAACGCGTACTGGTTCTTGGAGCCAGCGGCTATATAGGCCAGAACCTGATCCCGCACCTGATCGAACAGGGGCACCAGATTACCGCCGCCGCGCGGCGCATCGAGTGGCTGCAGGAGCAGAACTGGCCGCAGGTCAACTGCCTGTATGTCGATCTGTACCGCCCGGAAACCCTGAGCGCGGCGCTGTGGGAAATCGATACACTTTACTATCTGGTGCACGCAATGGGCGACGGCGACGACTTTATCGAGAAGGAACGCCAGGCGGCGGAAAACCTGCGCGACGCGCTGCGCAATGCCGGCGTCAAGCAGGTGATCTTTCTCGGCGCGCTGCAGCCGAACGACGACAGTTCGCCACACCTGGCGGCGCGCCGCCTGACCGGCGAGATCTTGCGCCAGAGCGGCGTGCCGGTGACCGAGCTGCGCGCCGGCATCATCGTCGGCCCCGGATCGGCGGCGTTCGAAGTGATGCGCGACATGGTCTATAACCTGCCGGTGCTGACGCCGCCGCGCTGGGTGCGCTCGAAGTCCTCGCCGGTGGCGCTGGAGAACCTGCTGGTTTATCTGGCCGATCTGCTGGCGCACCCTGCGGAGGAACACCGCATCTTTGACGTCGCCGGGCCGGAATACCTCAGCTATCAGGACATGTTCCAACGCTTTATCGCCATCAGCGGCAAGCGGCGCTGGCTGATCCCGATCCCCTTACCGACACGGCTGATTTCAGTGTGGTTCATCAGCCTGATCACCTCGGTGCCGACGCCGATCGCGCGCGCGCTGATCCAGGGCCTGAAACACGATCTGCCCGCCGACGGCAAACCGTTGCAGGCCCTGATCCCGCAACGTCTGCACACCTTTGATCAAGCGGTCACCGCCACGCTGCAGCGCGAACTGGAAGTGGTCGACTCCGCCGACTGGGGCTACGATCCGGCGGCGCGGGCCCGCTGGCGCCCCGGCTACGGCTATTACCCGAAACAGGCGGGGTGTTCGCTCGACACCGCCGCCTCCAGCCAGGCGCTGTGGCAAACGGTGCAGCAGTTGGGGGGCGAGGAAGGCTATTTCTACGCCAATATCCTGTGGCGGATCCGCGCCCGCATGGACGACATGATCGGCAACGGCGTGGTCTATGGCCGCCCGGCGCGCGTGGCCCTGTCGCTGGGCGACGAGATCGACGGCTGGAAAGTCATCACGCTGAAGCCGCTGCGGCAGCTGGCGCTGCTGTTCGGCATGAAGGCGCCGGGGCTGGGGCGGCTGAGCTTCACCATTACCGATCGCGGCGATCGCCGCACGCTGGACGTGCGCGCCTGGTGGCATCCGGCCGGCTTCAGCGGGCTGCTGTATTGGTTCGCCATGATGCCCGCGCATCTGTTCATTTTTCGCGGCATGGCGAAGCGCATCGCGACGCTGGCCGAGAACCTGGACCGCCAACAGCGCTGAATGCCGTTCATTTGTCGATCAACCGCACAGTTTGCCGCTGTGCTTCGGGGCTTTCCGATTGCATAGCGCACGAAATCACGGAAGAATGGCATCTTATTTGCTGGGAGCGCCGCAAGCGCCCGCCGGTATTCCGATTTTGGGTGAGAATAGAGTCCGTTATGAAGGTATTGGTCACCGGTGCAACCAGTGGGTTAGGCCGTAACGCCGTTGAATATCTGCGCCGCCAGGGCATCAAAGTGCGCGCCACCGGTCGTAACCAGGCGATGGGCGGCCTGCTGGAAAAAATGGGCGCGGAGTTCATTCATGCCGATCTCACCAACCTGATCTCTTCGCAGGCCAAAGCGATGCTGGCGGACGTCGATGTGCTGTGGCACTGCTCCAGCTTTACCTCGCCCTGGGGCACCGAAGAAGCCTTCGAACTGGCCAACGTCCGCGCCACCCGCCGCCTCGGCGAATGGGCGGCGGCCTATGGCGTGGCGCAGTTCATTCACATCTCTTCCCCGGCGATCTATTTCGACTACCACCATCACCGCAACGTAACCGAAGACTTTCGCCCGCAGCGTTACGCCAACGAGTTCGCGCGCAGCAAGGCCGCCGGCGAGCAGGTGATCCAGCAATTGGCGCTGTCCAATCCGCAGACCCATTTCACCATTTTGCGCCCGCAGGGCCTGTTCGGGCCGCACGACAAGGTGATGCTGCCGCGGTTGCTGCAGATGATCAAACGCTACGGCAACCTGCTGCTGCCCCGCGGCGGCGCGGCGATGGTGGACATGACCTATCTGGAGAATGCGGTGCACGCCATGTGGCTGGCGACGCTAAAAGAAGACACGCCGTCCGGCCGCGCCTACAACATCACCAACCAGCAGCCGCGCCCGCTTCGCACCGTGGTGCAGCAGCTGATCGACGATTTGGGCATGAAGTGCCGCATCCGCTCCGTCCCCTATCCGATGCTCGACATGATGGCGCGCGGCATGGAGCGCCTGGGCAGCAAAAGCGAAAAGGAGCCGGTGCTGACCCATTACGGCGTCGCCAAACTCAACTTCGATCTCACGCTCGATACCACCCGCGCGCAGCAAGAGCTGGGCTATCAGCCGATCGTCTCGCTGGAAGAAGGCATCGCGCGCACCGCCCGCTGGCTGAAAGATCACGGCAAACTGCACGGCCTGTAATCAACGCCACGCGCCGTACTTCAACAGCAGCGCATCGATAATCGCCTCACTCTCTGCATCCGGCTCGCCGCGAACATCGTCGGGCCGGAAATGCATCTGAAACGCCGCCAGCACATTGCGCTGCTGCCGCGCATCCCACGACGGGTCGATCGCGTAGCCGTAACGCGCCAGCTTTTCGAGCAGCGGCGCCAGCGGCACCGGTGCCTGTCTGTCTCGCCCCGCCAGCAGCCGCTGCACGTCTGCCTCGTCCGGCCAGGCGCCGATGCCGGCCTGCGCCAGTTGCCGCCAGGGGAACAGCGGGCCGGGATCCTGTTTGCGCTGCGGCGCGATGTCGCTGTGCCCCACCACGTCCTGCGGCTGAATGCCATAGCGTTGGATAATGTCGCGGCTCAGCGGAATCAACACGGCGATCTGTTCCGCCGTGTAGGGCTGCCAGTGGGTGAACAGCATGTTACGGGTGAAACCCTTGTTGACGATTTCAATGCCGATCGAAGTGTCGTTGAGATTGCTGCGCCCGCGCCAGCCGCTGGCGCCGGCATGCCAGGCGCGCATCGCCTCCGGCACCAACCGGTACACCGTCGGTTTGCCGTGTTCGCGCTGCGGGTGCGCCGGCAACAGGTAGTGTGCGCTGACATGTTCATCGGTCAGCGTTTTCAGTGATGAATGAAAGTCTTCCGCCGTGTAGTGCATCACCAGAAACCGAATGCGCTGATCGGCGCCCTGCGCCTGATGCAAGGTTTCGAGCTGGTAAGCGCCACGATCGACGAGCGTGTCCTGCTGCGGATTTTGGCATCCCGCCAACAGCGCGGCGGCGATGATCCCTGGCCAAATTTTCACTTATCCTCCTGATTGACGTCCGTGAAAGATGTAACGCGACGCGATTGACCTGTATCCAATCATCACGCTCATCGAGAAATAATGACAGATAGCGCCGATGTGCAAGCGAGTGTTGCTCCCGGCTGGCGGCCTTTCCCGCCCATGATAGTCTCAAAGTATCATCTGCGCTGAAAGAGCGGAGTCGAACATGTTAACGCCACGCTATCTGTCCTGGTTGCTCTGTGCCGCCATGCTGCCGCTCAGCGGCTGCGATCGGCAAAAAGTCGCCGATGCGATGGGCGGGAGCGCCCCGCCCTCGGCCGCGCCCGTCACGAGTGACAGCGCGCCGGCCTATACGCCGCTGAGCGCCGATCAACTGTACCAGTTGGTCAGCCCGGTGGCGCTGTTCCCCGACAAGCTGCTGGCGCAGGTGTTGGCCGGCGCGGGCTATCCTGACCAAATCAGCGCCGCGGATACCTGGCTGGCGCAAAACCGCGGCTTGCAACCGGCGGCGCTCAGCTCAGCGGCCGACGCTCAGCCCTGGGATCCCAGCGTGCGCGGCCTGGTGCATTTCCCCGACGTGCTCGATCAAATGGCGAAAAACATCCCCTGGACCACCGCCCTGGGCAGCACCTACCTGAACGATCCCACCGACGTGATGAACGCCATTCAGGTGATGCGTCAACGGGCGGCCAGCCAAGGCACGCTGAAAAACACCCCGCAACAGCGCATCGTCGTGGCGCCGACGACGCGTTATGTCGAACAGCAGCCCAATCGCCAGCGCGTGGTGGCGGCGCCGGGCGAGACCATCGTTATCGAACCCAGCCAGCCGGATACGGTTTACGTCCCGCATTACGATCCCTGGCAAGCCTACGGCACGCCGGTCCCGGCCTATCCGAGCTATCAGTATCAGCCCTCGGGCTACAGCGGCGGCGACATGCTGGCGGCCGGCGTGATCAGCTTCGGCGTCGGCATCGCGGTGGCTACCTTGCTTAACCAGCACGACAGCGGCTGGCACAACTGGGATATGCGCTGGGACGATCGCCGCCAGCCGGTGGTCTACCGCAATGCGCCCTATGTCTCACACTCCACCACCGTGGTGAATCGCGTCACCAACATCAACCAATATAACAACGTGAACACTGTGAATCGCAGCAGCACCAGCACGGTGAACAACTACAATACCGCCGCCGCGCCGTCGCCCCGCGTCACTCAACCGACGTCCATCGGCGCGCCGCAACAGCCGCACGTCGCGCCTGCGGCCCACGCACCGATGACGTTGCCGAACTTTGCGCATACCCAGCCGGTGGCGCCTCACGTACAGCAGCCGGTAGCGGCCGTCCCGCACGTGCGACAGCCGGTCATCGCGCCTCATGCACAGCAGCCGATGAGCACGCCGACGTTCACGCATGCCGTTCCGACGGCACCTCACCCGCAGCAGCCGACAGCCGTACATTCAGCGCCGCTACAGACGCATCCGATGCCGGCCGCTGCGCCGGTGCATCCAGCCGTCGCGCGCCCGCAGGTTCTGCCGGCCCCGCACGTCGCTCAGCCGGTGATCCGCGAACCGGCAGCGCCGCAGCATCCGGCGGCGATAAGCCCGATGCCGGCGCCGCAACAGCGCATCATGCCGCATGCGGCCCCGGCCCCGGCGCCGGCGCCGCAGCGCCATCAGACGTCCGTTCAGCCGATGCCACATCGCCAGGAGCCGGTGCCCACGAAGCCGCAGGAACACCGCCCAATCATCGAGCAGCACAAGGTGGGATAAATCAAGAGGATGTCGCCCCGGCGGAATGGCCGGGGCGAAAAGAAAGCATGGCGTTAGCGGCTCACTTTCACCGCGGTGCCGCTGACGGTCACCATCAGCATGCTGCCGTCTTTGCCAACGGTTTCATAATCGATATCAATGCCGACCACCGCGTTGGCGCCCAGCTCTTTCGCCTGGTCTTCCAGCTCTTCGAATGCGATCAGGCGCGCCTTGCGCAGCTCTTTCTCATAAGCGCCCGAGCGGCCGCCGACGATATCGCGCACGCCGGCGAAGAAATCACGAAAAATGTTGGCGCCGAGGATCGCTTCGCCGGTGACGACGCCGCAGTATTCGGTGATGGTAAACCCTTCCAGGGTCGGGGTAGTTGAAAGCTGCATCAGAACTCCTTGCTTGATTAATTCAACGTATCTATGACCAGAAGATTGGCATTATGTTCGCTTAATCAATGGCACGCAGTACGAATGCAAGGCCAAAAAACGCATTTATACTGTAAGCTATCGGTCTTCATGGTAGAGACTTTCACATAAGGTAATAAGATGAAAACAAAAACGATTGCGGCTGTTTTACCCTTAGCGCTGTTGCTGAGTGCCTGTACCACGGTGGAACCGGCATACAAGGATATCGGCACCCGCAGCGGCAGCTGTGTGGAAGGCGGCCCGGATACGGTCGCGCAAAAGTTCTATGACCTGCGCATCCAGCAAGGTTCCAGCCTGCCGGACAGCAACCGCCTGGCGCAGCTGCAGCCTTATCTGAGCAAAGTGCTGTATCAGGATCTGGTCAGCGCCGCTCAAAATCCGGGCAAGCATCAGATAACCGGCGATCTGTTCTCCGGCAACGCGCAAGGGCCAAGCAGCGCGTCCGTCGCCAGCGCCTCGACCATTCCCAACACCGATGCGAAGAACATCCCGCTGCGCGTTGACTTGAGCTACCAGAAAGACGCCAACAGTACCGTGAACTGGCAAGACGAAGTGCTGATGGTGCGCGAAGGCACCTGCTGGGTGGTTGATGATATTCGCTACCTGAATGTTCCAGCGCACGCCACCAACGGCAGCGTGCGTCAGGTGCTGGAAAACCGATAACCCGCACTCCCCGGCCGACGCGGGCCCGCCGCGTCGGTCGTTCCCGTCTCCCCTTGCGCCGCTCAGATTTCGTCCGATAGAAAAAATTTCGCTACCGATCTCACAGCCTGCACCACAAATCCCCTCCCTCGGCCTGAGTCGCGGTATCTTGTGCTAATCTTTTACTGTCCCGCCGCACACTCATAAATTTTAACGCACAAAGATTGCATAAGTATTCTGTGGAAGTTAACATTTGCGGCATCAATGTCTATTCAATTCTGGCGCATGAGTATTCAACTTAACGGTATCAATTGCTATTACGGCGCTCACCAGGCGCTGTTTGACATCACGCTGGAATGTCCAGCCGGGGAAACCCTGGTGCTGCTTGGCCCAAGCGGCGCCGGGAAAAGTTCATTGCTGCGGGTGCTGAACCTGCTGGAAATGCCGCGTTCGGGTCAGCTAAAGATCGCCGGCAACCAATTCGATTTCAAGCAGGCGCCGGGCGAAAAAGCCATTCGCGAACTGCGGCAAAATGTCGGCATGGTCTTCCAGCAATACAACCTGTGGCCTCACCTCACCGTGGTCCAGAACCTGATCGAAGCGCCTTGCCGCGTACTGGGTCTGACCAAGGCTCAGGCGATGGAGCGAGCCGACAAGCTGCTCAAGCGTCTGCGCCTGACCGACTTCGCCGATCGCTTTCCGCTGCACCTTTCCGGCGGCCAGCAGCAGCGCGTAGCGATCGCTCGCGCCCTGATGATGGAGCCGCAGGTGCTGCTGTTCGATGAACCGACCGCGGCGCTGGATCCGGAAATCACCGCCCAGATCGTCAGCATCATTCGCGAACTGGCCGGCACCGGCATCACTCAGGTGATCGTCACCCACGAAGTGGAAGTGGCGCGCAAGACCGCCAGCCGCGTGGTGTACATGGAAAACGGCCATGTGGTGGAGCAAGGCGACAGCAGCCACTTCACGCAGCCGCGGACCACCGAGTTTGCCAACTACTTATCACACTAACAATTAACTTGCTGTAATTTGGGGAGTTTGCGATGAAAAAACTAATAATCGCCGCCGTTCTGGCCGGCATCAGCGTTTCCGCCTCCGCAGCCGAAACCATCCGTTTCGCTACCGAAGCCTCCTATCCTCCATTTGAATTTATTGACGCCGGCAACAAAATTCAGGGTTTTGATGTCGATCTGGCCAACGCGCTGTGCAAAGAGATGCAGGCCGAGTGCAGCTTCACCAATCAGGCGTTCGACAGCCTGATCCCAAGCCTGAAGTTCAAGCGTTTCGATGCGGTCATGGCCGGTATGGACATTACGCCGGAGCGTGAAAAGCAGGTGTTGTTCACCAAGCCGTACTACGATAACTCGGCGCTGTTCATCGCGCAGAAAGGCAAAATCGCCGACGTGGCGGCGCTGAAAGGCAAGAAAGTCGGCGTGCAAAACGGCACCACTCACCAAAAATACCTGACCGACAAGCACCCGGAAATCACCACCGTGCCTTACGACAGCTACCAAAACGCCATTTTGGATCTGAAGAACGGCCGCGTTGATGCGGTGTTCGGCGATACCGCGGTGGTCAACGAGTGGCTGAAGCAGAATGACGCGCTGGCGACAGTGGGCGCCAAAGTAACGGATAAAGACTACTTCGGCACCGGCCTCGGCATCGCGGTACGCCAGAAAAATACCGATCTGCAGGGCAAGTTCAACGCCGCCCTGGACAAGATCAAGCAGGATGGGACCTATGAAACCATCTACAAAAAATGGTTCCAGCAGTAATACGCCCCGATGAATGAATTACAACCTTTAGCAAGCGCCGCCGGCATGACCGTCGGCCTTGCCGTTTGCGCCCTGATCCTCGGGCTGATTCTGGCGATGCTGTTCGCCGTATGGGAATCGTCCCGCTGGAAAGCCGTCAGCTGGCTCGGCACCGCCTGGGTGACCGTGCTGCGCGGCCTGCCGGAAATCCTGGTGGTGCTGTTTATCTATTTCGGCTCGTCGCAGCTGCTGCTGATGCTCTCCGACGGCTTTACCCTTAACCTCGGTCTGTTTCAGTTGCCGATTCAGCTGGCGATCGACAATTTCGAAGTCAGCCCGTTCCTGTGCGGGGTGATCGCCCTGGCCTTGCTCTATTCCGCCTACGCCTCGCAGACGCTGCGCGGCGCGCTCAAAGCGGTGCCGCAGGGGCAGTGGGAATCCGGCCAGGCGCTGGGTCTCGGCAAAGCGGCGATCTTCTTTCGCCTGATTATGCCGCAGATGTGGCGCCATGCCCTGCCCGGCCTCGGCAATCAGTGGCTGGTGCTGCTGAAAGACACCGCGCTGGTGTCGCTGATCAGCGTGAACGATCTGATGTTGCAAACCAAAAGCATCGCCACCCGCACCCAGGAACCCTTTACCTGGTACGTGATCGCGGCGGCCATCTATCTGCTGGTGACGCTGTTCAGCCAATACGTCATCAAGCGCATTGAACTGCGCGCCACGCGGTTTGAGCGGGGGCCGGTCTGATGATTGAATATTTACCGGAAATCCTCAAAGGGCTGCATACCAGCCTGACGCTAACCGTCGCCGCGCTGCTGGTCGCGCTGCTGCTGTCGCTGCTGCTGACGGTGATCCTGACGCTGCAAACGCCGGTTCTGACGCCGCTGGTCAAGGCCTATGTGACGCTGTTCACCGGCACGCCGCTGCTGGTGCAGATCTTCCTGATCTACTACGGCCCCGGTCAGTTTCCGGCGATCCGCGACTACCCGTGGCTGTGGAACCTGCTGTCGCAGCCCTGGCTGTGCGCGATGATTGCGCTGGCGCTGAATAGCGCGGCCTATACCACGCAGCTGTTCTACGGCGCGGTGCGCGCCATCCCCGCCGGACAATGGCAGTCGTGCGAAGCGCTGGGCATGTCGCGCCGGCAGACGCTGCGCATTCTGCTGCCGTTCGCCTTCAAGCGCGCGCTGTCATCTTACTCCAACGAAGTGGTGCTGGTGTTCAAAAGCACGTCGCTGGCCTACACCATCACGCTGATGGAAGTGATGGGTTATAGCCAGCTGATGTACGGCCGCACCTACGACGTGATGGTGTTCGGCGCCGCAGGTCTGGTGTACCTGTGCGTCAACGGCCTGCTGACGCTGCTGATGCGGCTGGTGGAGCGCCGCGCGTTGGCGTTTGAGCGCCGCAACTGAAGCCATCCCCCTCTCCAGCCCCGCCATTGCGCGGGGCTTTTTTTATCCCCATTGCAATATTTAATCATTTATATTGCATTTTAATTCACTCAGTGGCAGGGTTATCAGCAGGTGTCCTCGTAAAAACCTCTGGCGATTACCAGTAAAAACAAACGATAGCGAAATAATCACTTTCAGGATCCAGACAGGAGCTCTACGCATGAAAAAACTGCTGCTTGCCGCGACGATGTTGGCCGGAATGACCTTTAACGCCACCGCGGCCGAGACTATCCGCTTCGCCGCCTCCGCCACCTATCCGCCGTTCGAATCGCTGGACGCCAACAATCAGATCGTCGGCTTCGATATCGACTTGGCCAACGCGTTGTGCAAACAGATGCAGGCGCAGTGCACTTTCACCAACCAGGCGTTCGACAGCCTGATCGCCGCGCTGAAATTCAAAAAATACGATGCGGTGATTTCCGGTATGGACATCACGCCGGAGCGCAGCAAACAGGTCGCCTTCACCCAACCTTACTACGCCAACTCGGCGATTGTGATCGCGCAAAAAGGCAAGTTCAGCTCGCTGGCTGATCTGAAAGGCAAAAAGCTCGGCATGGAAAACGGCACCACCCACCAGAAATACATGCAGGACAAGCACCCGGAGATTAACACCGTCTCTTACGACAGCTACCAGAACGCTATTCTGGAGCTGAAAAACGGCCGTATCGACGGCGTGTTCGGCGATACCGCCGTAGTGAACGAGTGGCTCAAAACCAACCCGCAGCTGGCGCCGGTCGGCGAACATATCACCGATGCGCAATACTTCGGCACCGGCCTCGGCATCGCGGTGCGCCCGGACAATCAGGCGCTGCTGGCCAAGCTGAACGCCGCGCTGGACGCCATCAAGGCCGACGGCACCTACAAGGCCATCAACGACAAATGGTTCCCGCAGTAAGTCCGCATGTGGAGTCGCCATCCTTCGGCGGCTCCATCCGATTGCCACCCCATTCGGTTAGTGCTAAATTTGATACTGAATTTAGCATCAAGGATAACATCATGACGGTTCAACCCATTCTTGCCGACTCGGCTGTCAGCATCAGCGATTTTAAGAAATCGCCCAACGCCGCCCTTAAAGAGGCACAAGGGCAACCGGTCGCCGTCCTGACCAACGGTAAGATTTCGGGATATTACGTCTCTCCGGAAACCTGGGAGGCGATCGCGGAATACCTGGAAGATATCGAACTCGCTGAAATCGTTCGTTCACGGATGAACGGCAAACGCATTAAGGTCAATTTGGATGACTTATAAGCTTGAATTCGAAGAACATGCGCTGAAGGAATTTAAAAAACTGTCCCCGGTGATCCGGGAACAGTTCAAAAAAAAGCTGGCATCGGTGCTGGTTAATCCCCACGTCCCCGCCAACAAACTCGCCGGTTTGCCCGATTGCTACAAAATCAAACTCAGAGCCTCAGGCTTTCGTTTGGTATATCGCGTCATGGAAACGGAGATCGTGATTCTGGTCCTGTCTGTGGGCAAACGCGAACGTTCAGCGGCTTACACCGCTGCCAAAAAGCGCCTTTAACGCCGCACCAACAGCGTCAACACTTCGTAGTGCGCGGTATGCGGGAACATGTCGAACAGCTGCACCCGTTCGATGCGGTATCCCGGCAACATCTCGATATCTTTCGCCATGCTCTCGGCGTTGCAGCTGGAATACAGAATGTAATCCGGCGCCATCCGGCTCAAATAATCGCACAGCGCCTGGCCGATGCCGCGGCGCGGCGGGTTGACCAACACCAGCTGCGGCACCTGCCCTTCGGCGGTGGCGAAGCGGGTGGAATCGAGCGCCTGAAAATCGACCTGCAGCAACCCCAATCGCTGCGCCGACTGGCGCGCGCAGGCGATCGCTTCCGCACTGATTTCGATGCCGGTCAGGCGAGTTTGCGGCTGCGCGCAGTGCAGGCCGAAACCGCCGACGCCGCAAAACAGATCCCACATGCTGTCGATACCCAGCGCGCGCACCCAGTCGCGGGCGGTGGCATACAGATCGGCGGCCACCTGCGGGTTGGTTTGGAAGAAGCTTTGCGGGCGGATGAACAGCGGCACCTGATTGAACTGTTCCTCGAGCGCCTGCTGATCGGTCAGCGCGATCTCGCGCTCCCCTTCCATGATCGCCATATGCACCGGCTGAATATTGGCGGAGATCACCTTGAGCTGCGGCAGCTGCTGCTGCAGCCACGGCAGCGCGGCGCGCAGCTGCGCCAGCTTGGTTTCCGAGCGCAGCACGAAGCGCAGCATCACGCCGCCGTCGAGCGTGCTTTCGGTCAGCAGCAGGTATTTCAGCTCGCCGCGTTTGCGCGCCACGTTATACGGCGTCAGGCCGGCGCGGGCGATGAAGCTTTTCAGCACCGCAAACATCGGCGCAAAGCCGGCGGGATACAGCGGGCAGTCGCTCAGATCGACCGGCGTGCCGTCGCGGTGCAGCATGCCGAGCAGCGGGCGCTCCACGCTGCCGCTGACCACCATCTTGGCTTTATTGCGAAATGCGCTCAGCTCCCCCGCCGCCGGCTGCAGCCACTGCGCGACGTCGCGCCCGGCCAGCAGCGATTGCAGGTGATGCTGTTTGTCGGCCAGCTGCTGCGGATAGGGCTTTTCCAGCCACTGACAGGAACGGCAGGTGCCCGCCGTATACAAAGCGCAATGCATGAAGATACCGTGAAGTTCAGGATGACGAATTAAGGGCGCAGAGTTTACCACTCCGCGCGCCTAAAATCTCACTTGCGCGCGGTGAAGAAGCGGCGGCTGGCGGTGGGGACGAACAGCAGCGCCAGGATCACCGCGTCGGGGATCTTTTGCAGGATCAGAACGTGCAGGATTTGGCCGCTGGTTTCCCCTTCCACGGTGAATACCTCGGGGAAGACGCTGCCGATGGTGGCCAGCAGCAGGTAAAGCACCACGATGCACTGACAGGCCACGTAGCCCCAGCGCCCCCAGTTGCGGCCGCGCATCACCGCAAAACCGCAGCTGATTTGCAGGCACAGCAGCATCAGCCCGGCCAGAAAGATAAAGGTGGAATCCCACGCCTGCGCGCTGGTGCTGACAAACTCCTTCGCGCCGTCGACGCCCAGCTCGCCCAGCAGCAGCACCACGCTGATACACTTGATCGCCACCATGGCGGTGCCCGCCACCATCACCGGTACCGGCGCATCCGAAGTCGATCTTATTCCCTGCCCGCTTTTCAGCATGTCTGACATATCCGTGTTCCGCTACGACGCGCCACTGCCCCTACGCCTTTCACATTGCCGCGTTGTTGGCGGCAGTGTGAAATTCATTGGAGCCATTCAAATGGCGCATGTAAAGTCAGGTAGTTAGTTGCAATACTTATTGATTGCAAAAATAGCAGGTTTGTTACGATTCAGCTACGGGCCGCCCGCTGCAATTCACGCGATCGTTGTTTTTCCGAGCGCGCCATAAACCACCAGGCGATCAGGCCGAGAATGCCCACCACCAGCAGGATCAGGCTGGCCAGCGCGTTAATTTCCGGATTCACCCCCATGCGCACGCTGGAGAACACCAGCATCGGCAATGTGGTGGCGCCTGGGCCGGAGACGAAACTGGCGATCACCAGATCGTCCAGCGACAGGGTAAACGCCAGCATCCAGCCGGAGATCAGCGCCGGCGCAATCATCGGCAAGGTGATGACGAAAAACACCTTCAGCGGCGGCGCCCCCAGGTCCATCGCCGCCTCTTCAATTGAGCGATCCACCTCGCGCAGGCGCGAACTGATCACCACCGCCACATAAGCGGTACAGAAGGTGACATGCGCCAGCCAAATGGTGAACATGCCGCGTTCCGACGGCCAACCGAAGGCGTGCCCCATCGCCACGAACAGCAGCAGCAACGACAGGCCGGTGATCACGTCCGGCATCACCAGCGGCGCGGTCAGCATAAACGCGAAACCGGTCGAGCCGCGAAAACGGCCGAAACGCACCATCACCACCGCGGCGATGGCGCCCAGCACCACCGCGGCGGTGGCGGCGGCGGCGGCGATGGTCAGGCTGAGCCCCACCGCGCTAATCATCGCCGAATCGTGGAACAGTTCGCTATACCAGCGCGTGGACCAGCCGGCCCACACCGTCACCAGCTTGGAGCTGTTGAAGGAGTAAATCACCAGCATCAACATCGGCGCATACAGGAAGGTAAAGCCGACAGTCAGGATGGCGATGCGCCACGGTGAACGCACTACCGGCAAGTTGTTCATGCCTGGCCTCCCATTTCCTTGTTCTGGTGCTTGTGGAACCACAATATTGGCACGATCAGCAACAGCAGCATGATGGTGGCAACCGCCGAGGCCACCGGCCAGTCGCGGTTATTGAAGAACTCCTGCCACAGCACGCGGCCGATCATGATGCTGTCCGGCCCGCCGAGCAGCTCCGGGATCACGAACTCCCCCACCGCCGGAATGAACACCAGCATCGAGCCGGCGATGATGCCGCCGCGCGTCAGCGGCACGATCACGCTGAAAAAGGTTTTCAGCGGCCGGGCGCCCAGATCCAGCGACGCCTCCACCAGCGAGTAATCCAGCCGGATCAGCGCCGTGTAGATCGGCAACACCATAAACGGCAGATAGGAATAGACGATGCCGATATACACCGCCAGGTTGGTGTGCAGGATCACCAGCGGCTGGTCGATCACCCCTAACCACATCAGAAAGTTGTTCAGCGTGCCGTTGTTTTTCAGAATGCCCATCCAGGCATAGACGCGGATCAGGAACGAGGTCCAGGAAGGCAGGATCACCAACAACAGCAGGATGTTGCGGGTCGACGCCTTGCTGTGGGCCACCGCCCAGGCCAGCGGATAGCCGATGATCAGGCAACACAGCGTCGAAATCGCCGCCACGCGCAGCGACTGCAGATAGGCGTCGATATACAGCGGATCGTCGGTCAGCTGCAGGTAGTTGGCGAAGTTGAGCGCGATGTTCAGTTTGCCGTCCACCCAGCTCATCAGCTCGGTGTAGGGCGGCACCGCCATCGCCAACTCCGCCAGGCTGATCTTGAACACGATCAGGAAAGGCAGCATAAACAGCAGCGTCAGCCATAAATACGGCAGCGCGATCACCAGCTTGCGGCCATGGGCCATCAGCAGGCGATGGAACAGCGCCCTGAGGGCGCCGGGCGCTTTGGCCGGCGGTTCCGGCGCGCGTTCAGAAAGCAGGGTCATACGGGTTACTCCTCACCGGATCCACTACACCGTCAACACGACGCAGCTGTCGGTTTCCCAACATAGACGCACTTCATCGCCCCAGGTGGGCATCCCCTTGCGGAAACGATGGCCGTTTTGCAGCTGGGCGCTGATGATCTGCCCGCTGTGCAGCTTCACGTGGTAGATGGACAGATCGCCCAGATAGGAAATGTGCGCCACTTCCCCCACCGCGAAGTTGCAGCCGTCTTCCGGCACTTGTTCGCACAGCAGGATCTTTTCCGGCCGCAGCGCAACCTGGATCGGCACGCCGTCCACCACCGAGGCGTCCGGATCCACTTTGATCGCATGGCGCAGCCCCGGACTTTGCAGGATCAGCGCATCGTCGTGGCGCTCTTGCAGCACGCAGTCGAAGACGTTGACCGAACCGATAAATTCGGCGCTGAAGCGGCTGTTCGGATGCTCGTAGATCTCTTCCGGCTCGCCGATCTGCACGAACTTGCCGCGGTTCATGATGGCGATGCGCCCCGCCATGGTCATCGCTTCTTCCTGATCGTGCGTCACCATCACGCAGGTCACGCCGACGCGCTCGAGAATGTCGGTCACTTCCAGCTGCATGCGGTCGCGCAACTTCTTGTCCAGCGCGCCCATGGGTTCATCCAGCAGCAGCAGCTTCGGCCGCTTGGCCAGGCTGCGCGCCAGCGCCACCCGCTGCCGTTGGCCGCCGGAAAGCTGGTGCGGTTTGCGCTTGGCGTACTCCTGCATGTGCACCAGCGCCAGCATTTCCTCCACCCGTTCGGCGATCTCCGCCCGCGGCATTTTGTCCTGCTTAAGGCCAAACGCGATGTTCTGCTCCACGGTCATGTGCGGGAACAGCGCGTACGACTGAAACATCATATTGATCGGCCGCTGGTACGGCGGCACATGCGACATATCCTGCCCGTCGAGCACGATCTGCCCTTCCGTCGGCGGTTCAAAACCGGCCAGCATGCGCAGCAAGGTGGACTTGCCGCAGCCGGACGGGCCAAGCAGCGCAAAGATCTCCCCCTTATAGATGGTGAGGCTGACGTCTTCGACCGCATTCTGCCCGTCGAAGGTTTTGGTGAGGTTACGGATTTCCAGCAGAGGGGTGAAAACCTTCTGCGACTTGGCTTGAGGACGAGGAATAGCGTCGTTCAATCGGGGTGCTCTCCGGCGTAAAGCGGCACAAAACCACGGCGAGCGCCGTGGCCCAAAACGGCAATGCAGGCGGGGAACACCCGCCTGCCGGTTTACCGACGATGGGGGGCTCCCCCATCATCACTTCCCGCTTTTAACTTTAGTCCATGCGCGGGTAATGACACGGTCCAGCTTCGGCGACTGCACGTTGAGCGTGAACAGCTTGGCGCGCAAATCGGCCGGCGGATAGACGTTCGGGTTATCGCGCACTTCGGCGTTCACCAGCGGCGTGGAGTCTTTCACCGCATTGGCGTAGTAAATGTGGTTACTGATGTCCGCCATTACGTCCGGCTTCAGCAGGAAGTTCAGGAACTGGTAGGCGGCGTCCTTGCTTTTGGCGTCCGCCGGCATGGCGAACATGTCAAAGTAGGTCAGCGCCCCCTCTTTCGGGATCGCATAGGCCACATTCACGCCGTTCTTCGCCTCTTTGGCGCGGTTGGCCGCCTGCATCACGTCGCCGGACCAGCCGATCGCCACGCAGATGTCACCGTTCGCCAGATCGTTGATGTACTGAGAAGAGTGGAAATAGCGGATGTTCGGCCGCAGCTTCAGCAGCAGATCGTTGGCCGCGCCGGTGTAGTCCGCCGCGTTGGTGCTGTTGGGATCTTTACCCAGATAATGCAGCACGGTAGCGTAGACCTCGCTCGGCGCATCGAGGAAGGAGACGCCGCAGCTCTTGAGCTTCTCCAGGTTTTCCGGCTTGAAGATCAGATCCCAGCTGTTGACCGGCGCGTCTTTGCCCAGCACCGCCTTCACCTTGTCGACGTTATAGCCGATGCCGGTGGTCACCATCATGTAAGGGATGCCGTATTTGTTGTCTTTGTCGTTATGCGCCACCAGCTTCAGCATCTCGGGATCGAGATTTTTGTAGTTGGGGATCTTGCTCTTGTCGAGCGGCTCGAAAATGCCGGCCTGCGACTGACGCTCGAGGAAGTTGGATGAAGGGACTACCAAATCGTAACCGGTGCTGCCCGCCATCAGTTTGCCTTCCAACACTTCGTTGGAGTCAAAGACGTCGTACACCACTTTGATACCGGTTTCTTTCTGGAATTTGGCCAGGGTATCCGGCGCGATATAGTCGGACCAGTTATACACGTGCAGCGTTTTCTCTTCGGCTGACGCCGTGACGGACGCGGCCATCAACAGACCGGCAACCACACCCGATAACCACTTTTTACGTTGGGTGACCATCCGTAACTTCCTCCAAAACAGGGTAAATCATAGAATTGAACTTGTATCTGCAGCGATACAAAACCTTTCCTGATTGAGCGCAATCGTTGCAACCGCGAAATGAATGGCTATGCATATGATTGCATGCGCCTTTTTGCACTGCCCTGCTCGCGTGGTTACAAGGGAAATCGCAAGCCCTTTGCAGAATCAGCAGCATAGCCGCTGCCATCGCAACCCGCCAGCCCCCAGGGTAAAAAACGCCATTTATCGATTTTTTATGCAATTTTTCTCTATGTGATACGGCATTAACGGCTTAAAAGCCGAGAAAGATCGGGCGACAGAGGCCAAAGTGCAGAATATTTAATTGCGGAGGGGAATCACGGCAGCATGCCGCCGGAGCGACGGCATGCTTAAGGTACAGCGAGGATCAGTGCAGCATCGGCTGACGCACGGCGCCAGCGGGGATCTCTTCTTCGTCCCCCATAAACAGCAGATCGTTCGCCCGCGCCTCGAGGATCACCATCGAGACCTGCTCTTCGCCCTGCTGCATGAAGTGGGTGAACTGCTCGTAGGTGATGCCGACCGCCACGCTCAGCGACTGGCAGACGATCAGCTTCGGCAGGTTGTCGTCCTGAATGTCGACAAAGGCCTTGATGGTCAGCGAGCTGGCGTTGATCTGGCTCAGATCCGCCACCAGCGGGATCAGCGCGGTCGGCTTCACCTCGGCCAGCGCGGAGAACAGAATGACGTTGTCCACCAGATCTATCTTGGCGTCGAACACGCCGTCGAAGTTCTGCATGTGCGGCAGGTGCAGCGCCTGGCAAGAATCGCACTCAAAGAAAGAAATGCCCGACTGATCCAGCCAACGCCGCAACAGCGCCAAATCGGGGACAATGAGTGAATCCATAATAACCAGCCTCACAATATTCAAAACGCGAAAAGGCGCATAGCTTACGGAATATTCACCCGATACGCCACGATCAATGCGGCTTAATTCACTAATTAAGATATTGCTCGGCGGGAAAAGCGCAACGCGCGTACCGTCAGCCGCCCGATTTCAGGCGGAACCCCGGCCGGCCGCGCTGCTCGATGTATTCGATCATCATGCCGGCAATGTCCAGCCCGGTAGTGGTTTCCACCCCTTCCAGCCCCGGTGAGGCGTTGACCTCCATCACCAGCGGGCCGCGCTCGGCGCGCAGGATATCCACCCCGGCGACGTCCAGCCCCAGCGTGTTCGCCGCTTTGACCGCAATCGCCCGCTCCCTGGCGGTGATGGTCACTTTGCGGGCGCTGCCGCCACGGTGCAGGTTGGAACGAAACTCGCCGGGCTTCGCCTGCCGCTCGATGGCGGCCACCACCCGGCCGCCCACCACCAGGCAGCGCACGTCGCGGCCCTGCGCTTCGCGCACGTACTCCTGCACCAGAATATGGGCGTTCAGGCCGCGAAAGGCGTCGATCACGCTTTCCGCCGCCTGGCGAGTTTCCGCCAGCACCACCCCGATGCCCTGCGTGCCTTCCACCAGCTTGACCACCAGCGGCGCGCCGCCGACCAGTTCGATCAGATCGCCGGTATCGTCCGGTGAATGGGCGAAACCGGTGATCGGCAGATCGATACCCTGCCGGGCCAGCAGTTGCAGCGAACGCAGCTTGTCGCGGGCGCGGGTAATGGCCACGGATTCGTTGAGCGGGTAGCTGCCGAGCAGCTCGAATTGGCGCAGCACCGCAGTGCCGTAAAAGGTGATGGCGGAACCGATGCGCGGGATCACCGCGTCATAACGCTCCAACTGACGGCCGCGATAGTGAATGGTCGGCGCCGCCGGGTTGATGTTCATATAACAGGAAAGCGGATCGATGATATCGATGCTGTGCCCGCGATCTTCCGCCGCTTCACGCAGCCGCTTGCACGAATAGAGCGATCCGTCGCGAGAAAGAATGGCAATTTTCACTCGTCACCCCAAAAAGGCCAACGCCTGCCCCGCAGGCGGGTTAGCGGCCGCGGCGCTCAGGCGCGCGGATCGCTGTCCTGATGATTTTTCGATGCGTCCGCATCTTGCGGCTTGCGGCGATCGTTTTCCGGCGGCAGGCCGCCGCGCATCAGCGGCCCGAACCCCTGCACCACGCGCCATACCAGAAACGCCGCCGCCGGCACCATCAGCGCCACGCCGAGGAAAATCATGCCGACCGCCGCCTGCTGCGACGCCAGCCAGCCCGGCAGTTGCAGGTGGCCGTGAATACTGAGGTAGGCCAATACCAGCATCACGATGCCCAGCCCTTCCAACACCAGCACCGGGCGCGGTAAGTCACCGAATGAACGCATATTTTTCTTCTCCAGAAGGTCTGCACCCAGTGTAGTGAATTCCCGTCGACGGTGACAGCCCCGGCAGACTAATTGGTTACATGAATCAGATTAACAGGTAATTCCTGCTTTTTTTTCACCGCCTCAACGGGCATAGTAGGCGCCATCTGACGCAGGTAATGACTTTTTCGGTGACGGGATGTCGTTGCGGTAGCGAACAATTTTTTGAAAATCCAATTAAGGAGCGTTGCATGTTTGCAGTAATCTTCGGGCGTCCTGGCTGTCCTTATTGTGTCCGCGCTAAAGAACTGGCGGAAAAACTGACTGAAGAACGCGACGATTTCAACTTCCGTTACGTTGACATCCACGCGGAAGGCATCACCAAGGCCGATCTGGAAAAAACCGTCGGTAAACCGGTTGAAACCGTGCCGCAGATCTTCCTGGACGAGAAGCACATCGGCGGTTGCACCGATTTCGAAGCTTACGCTAAAGAACACCTGAACCTGTTCCAGTAAGTTTTTGAACGACAAAAAAGGCGCTTAACGCGCCTTTTTTTATTGCCGCTGCCGCCGATGCAGCTGCTGGAGCGTGTGCAACAGACCGAGGGCGAACAGCATCAGCATCGCGCCGAACACGCACCAGAACACCGCGCTGGTGGCGTAAGCCAGCTCCTGCCAGAACGAATAGGACGGCGTCAGCCAGAAGTGACGGATCAGCAGGCAGAGCGGCAAGGCATAAAGCGCCCCCAGCAGCGGACACAGCAGCCGCTTGCGGCTCGACAGATAGCTGGCGATCGCCCCGGGGATCACAAACAGCAGCAGGCCGGTTTCCCCGTGGTGCTCATGATCCGTGCTGCCGAACAGGCCGGTTTGCTGGCCGAGAAACACCAGGTTGAACAACAGAAAACAGCTGAGAATGCCCAGCCAATATCGATAACTCGTCATGCGAATTCTCCCCCGCCCAATTACCGCATCAATAGAAATCAGCCCGGCCACCCGTGAGGTGACGCTGAACCGAATTTTTTCCTTGGTCAAAAGAGAGTTAAATGCGCACGGCGGCGCAGGAAATCAGCTTTCTGTGCTGGCTGTCATCGGTCATAGCGTCTAGAATGAACGCCGCCGAACGATGGTTCGCTTCGCTTTCTGCTGGTGGTGATTTATGACGTCGTTTTAAGGCTGAATTTATCTCTTATAGTTATCTATATCAAGCACTTACTGGTAAACAATAAGTTATCCTCCGTGAACATAAACGTCGCTAGTTTGTTAAACGGTAACTACATTCTGTTACTGTTCGTGGTACTCGCGCTGGGGCTGTGCCTCGGTAAACTCCGTCTGGGCTCCGTCCAACTCGGTAATTCCATTGGCGTTTTAGTGGTTTCCCTGTTGCTCGGCCAGCAACACTTCGCCATTAACACCGAGGCGCTGAATCTCGGCTTCATGTTGTTTATTTTCTGCGTCGGGGTGGAAGCCGGGCCTAACTTTTTCTCGATTTTCTTCCGCGACGGCAAAAATTACCTGATGCTGGCGCTGGTGATGGTCGGTTCGGCGATGGTGATCGCCATCGGTCTCGGCAAGCTGTTCCACTGGGACATCGGCCTGACCGCCGGCATGCTGGCCGGCTCGATGACCTCCACGCCGGTGCTGGTGGGGGCCGGCGATACGCTGCGCAACACCATCGTCAACGGCCCGGCGCTGCTGGCGGCGCAGGATCATCTGAGCCTCGGCTATGCCCTCACCTACCTGATCGGTCTGGTCAGCCTGATTTTTGGCGCGCGCTACCTGCCGAAGCTGCAGCACCAGGATCTGTCCACCTCCGCCCAGCAAATCGCTCGTGAACGCGGCCTGGACACCGACAGCCAGCGCAAGGTCTACCTGCCGGTGATCCGCGCCTACCGCGTCGGCCCCGAGCTGGTGGCCTGGGCCGACGGCAAGAACCTGCGCGAGCTGGGCATCTACCGCCAGACCGGCTGCTACATCGAACGCATCCGCCGCAACGGCATTCTGGCCAACCCGGACGGTGACGCGGTGCTGCAGGTGGGCGATGAGATTTCGCTGGTCGGCTACCCGGACGCCCACGCGCGGCTGGATCCGAGCTTCCGCAACGGTAAGGAAGTGTTTGACCGCGATCTGCTCGACATGCGCATCGTGACCGAAGAGATCGTGGTGAAGAACAGCAACGCGGTGAACAAACGCCTGAGCCAGCTGAAGCTGACCGACCACGGCTGCTTCCTCAACCGCGTGATCCGCAGCCAGATCGAAATGCCGATCGACGACAGCATCGTGCTCAACAAAGGCGACGTGCTGCAGGTGAGCGGCGACGCGCGCCGGGTGAAGAGCGTGGCGGAGAAAATTGGCTTTATCTCGATTCACAGCCAGGTGACCGATCTGCTGGCGTTCTGCGCCTTCTTCATCATCGGCCTTTTGATCGGCCAGATCACCATACAGTTCAGCAACTTCTCGTTCGGCATCGGCAACGCCGCCGGCCTGCTGATGTCCGGCATTATGCTCGGCTTCCTGCGCGCCAACCACCCGACCTTCGGCTACATTCCGCAGGGGGCGCTGAACATGGTGAAAGAGTTCGGCTTGATGGTGTTTATGGCGGGCGTAGGCCTGAGCGCCGGCGCCGGCATCGGCCACAGTCTGGGCGCGGTCGGCGGCCAGATGCTGATCGCCGGGCTGATCGTCAGCCTGGTGCCGGTGATTATCTGCTTCCTGTTCGGCGCCTACGTGCTGCGCATGAACCGCGCCCTGCTGTTCGGCGCGATTATGGGCGCCCGCACCTGCGCGCCGGCGATGGAGATCATCAGCGATACCGCGCGCAGCAACATCCCGGCGCTGGGTTACGCCGGCACCTACGCCATCGCTAACGTGCTGTTAACGCTGGCGGGTTCACTCATCGTGGTGCTATGGCCGGGCATACTCGGCTGATCGATTAGCGGGAGAGATGGATCGGCGATAAAAATATTTTGATTTTTTTGTCGCCGGCCAGAACTTTCGTTGGGGGCCGCAGTCTGAATTAGTGCCACTGCTTTTCTTTGATGTCCCCATTTTGTGGAGCCCGATAATCCCGCCTTTTAGGTTCAAGATTATCGGGTTTTTTGTTGCCTGAAACAGACTCCTATGGCCGCTGCCACTTACCTCGCCGTCAGGCATAAAGCATCCTATCTTTGAGCGTGGACGCCAGCATCCATTTCGATGCGCCGGTTTCAACGTAGAAACGCTGCTTGTGGATTCGCCACTGTTCAAAGAGATAGCGTCACAAACGGTACTTAACAACAGCACTCTCGTCGCTGTCGGCTACCTATTAGGTTGATCTTAGCATCCCACCACTTCGGGTTTGCTTATTGACTGACAGGAGCAGGCGGCCATTTCCCGCCACGCATAATCAGCTCGTCTCTGATGCGCTCAAGAGACTCTTTCGCCTCACTGCCGTCCGGACTCCTATTAATCAGTCGTTGCAGTTGATTACCCATCGTCCAACCCGAGTTGCCTCTTATATCGCTATCGGCACCTTTTTCTAAAAGAAGAATGGCGTGGTCATAGGAGTGATAGTCTAAAGCATCGATGAGCAGCGTATCACCCAGTGAATTTCTTATATTTATATCCGCACCATAATCCAACATGACCTCTAATGTCTCTGTATTCTTCGCAAGAATACTTTTAAATATAATTGGCTTATTGTTGATTTTATCTTTTGCATTAGGAGAGAGCCCCCCATCTAACATGGATTTTATCCAGATTCCCTTATTTGCCTTCATAACAAATTCAGCTGGGCTACTCCCCCCCTCAGCTCTTGGCTGCAGTGGGTCTGCTCCCGCCTTGACCAGAGCCGTAATGATCTTGAGCCGCTCTGGCGTGTTCTTGTCAAAGATAGTGTTATTTATCGCCCAGAATAATAACGTCATCTCCGCCTTGGCCGGCCGATTTAACGTTTCTTTGCTTACCGTCGGTAAAACCTTATCCAGCTTTTGCCTGTCACCCTCGTAGATGATCTTGGCGATGTCCAGCTGCTTACCTTCAAAGTAATCCTGTGGTTGTAGATCCCTACCTTGTTCGCATCCCTGCATCATGAGCATCGACAGCAACATGATAATGATAAGAGTGCTGTGCCTCATGCCATCTCCATTTTTAACATAACCACGGCCCAACTTTGCTTTATTACCGTATCAGTATCCCTCTACACCCTTGGGATACTGAGAACAGCTTATTTACTGACAGGAGCAGGCGGCCATTTCCCGCCACGCTTAATTAGCTCGTCTTTGATGCGCTCAAGAGACGCTTTCGCCTCACTGCCGTCCTGACTCCTATTAATCAGCCGTTGCAGTTGATTACCCATCGTCCAACCCGAGTTGCCTCTTATATCGCTATCGGCACCTTTTTCTAAAAGAAGAATGACGTGGTCATAGGAGTGATAGTCTAAAGCATCGATGAGCAGCGTATCACCCAGTGAATTTCTTATATTTATATCAGCACCATGCTCCAACATGACCTCTAATGTTTCTGTGTTTTTTGCAAAGATGCTATTAAATATAATGGGTTGATTATGAACCTTATCCCTAGCATTTGGAGAAAGTCCGCCCTCTAACATAGCCTGTATCCAGATACCTTTATCCGCTTTCATAACAAATTCAGCTGGGCTACCTGGCGTGTTGGGTTGAGGCTGTAAAGGATCTGCGCCGGCTTTTACCAAATCAGTGATAATTTTCAGCCTTTCAGGTGTGGTTTTATCATAGATGGCATTGTTTATTGCCCAGAACAATAAGGTCATTTCTTCCTTAGCTGGACGATTTAAGATCTCTTTGTTTACTGATGATAACTGTTTATCCAACTGCGGCCTGTCACCATCATAAATGGCTTTGGCAATGTCCAATTGCTGACCGTCAAAATAATCCTGCGGTTGTAAATCCATACCTTTTTCGCACCCCTGCATGATGAGCGTAGACACTACCATCGTGATAATGAGAATAAGTTTTTTCATATTCTTCCCTTGATTGTGGCAATGTCATCGTCTTTTTCATTTTCAATGCATTGTATCGCCTGGTCTATACCGTGCTTATCCAGCAGTGAGCCTGTTCCACCGGAAAGCGTGTGTTTTACTCCCACGGCGTCAGGCGCCAACATGGACAACCGTTCTTTCGCCATCACCGCCGGCGGATAAAATTTGAGGTCTTTGGCATCCTCCCACAAATCAACCTCCTGCAGCTTGGTCAACAGCTCCCCTTTCACGCGATACGCCTGAATATTATCGACACTGCCTATTATAGAGCCGCCGTATTTTTCTACGGTTCCCGCATGCAATCCAGCGGCATTAAACGTCCAAGCTGGCTTGCCGCTGGCCATGGAGGCAGCAGACGCCATGCCACCGCCTAATGAGTGACCTGCAACGTCGATATTGGATACCTTTGAAATTTTATCGCCAATACCAACCGCTTTTTTGTAGTATTCAGAATTAAGCCCTATTCCCTGAGCACCGTTGTTTTTCCAGTCACTGAGATTTTTAATGCCTGATAAGTCACCCCTTATTAAGGCTTTTTGGGTTGCGCGGCTTATTCCCTCCGGGAATTCTGGTGCCCGCGATCCGCGGAATACCACCGTCGGGTTCATCGCCTTGCCAAAGACACTTTCGTCTGGCTGATAAACTCGGGCTAAAAAGTCAGGATTCATTGGTTTGTCATAAAGCATGTTACTGCTCAAACCAAGCCGGCCCAGCGCCCCATCATTGTTACTGATGTCCTTCCAGCCCTCAGGGATGTCTATCGTGTCCTTGAGCGGGTTAGTGGTCTTGTAAACATTCTCAGCCAACTTCGCCTTTTCGACCGCGACGTTGTTCTCCGCCAATCGCTGTGCCGCCATGCGCGCATCCGGGTAAATGCTGCGGTTGCCTCGCCCTATCAGGTACTGGCGTTCTTGCCAGCGTTCTGCCTTGGTCATCGGACGAATGGCCTGTACCGTGGCGGCAACGGTTGCCACTGCGGTAGCGATGGCTTGCTGCAGAGGGGGATTCCGGGTCGTATTCTGCCTCGCCCGCAGCACCGTCGGTTTTGCCCGCCGGCCATAGCGGCTGACCATTTCTTCATAGCGGGCGATCACGCGCCCTGTAGGATAAAAGGCAGGAAGAGAGCTGCCGGGATAGCGCTGTAATCGGCCTTCCGCGTCAACGTAAAACGCGTATTTGGTCGGCGTCCAGGCGCCTATTTCCTCATCAATCGCCAGCAAACCGCCCCGGTTGAGATCATCGAACACGCTGCGCTTCACAGCCGCGTCCTCACGATAACCGGTGACGCCAATACCGGATTGAGTATTGCGGGTTATGGAATACCGGCTGCTTATCGATATGCCGGCTGCGCCGCCGAACAGATAATGCCGTTCCAGCTCATGGCGCGCTTGTGTCGGGGTGAGTATCCGGGAGAAACTTTCCGGCGCCGTGTGTTCAGAAAAGAGAGAGAGCAGCTTCATACGGTACCAGCCCGTACGTCGCTTCCCTGGGGCGGCGTTCCGGCCCCTTTCCTTGTCACCTCGCCGAGATTTAGCGAACGATAACGCATTGGATATCCTTATCTTGCAGGTCACTGCATGTCCGTGAATGTTCGAAAAACTAGCACAATTCAGCAAAGATTGCTTTGTTGTCTTGCTGTTCACACCGTAACACCCGGTGGAGGAAATTCATGCAGTGGCGTTTTTCGGCAGCGGCGTCTGGCAAACGCCATAGGAAAATAAATCTCAGATAAAGGTCTGGCGGAGAATCAGAAGGGATATAGAGAAAAAGAAAAATGGCACACCCGACGTTGCTGGGCTGCTTTTGCTGCGCCGGCCCAGGCCGGCGCAGCAACGCCCGTTTAGAACCGCTGTTTGATAGGTTCATCACTGTTCAGATTGCCGTTGGCCTGCGCTTCCCCGCAGGTGGTGGGGCCAAAGGCCACCACTTTGCCGTCGCTGTTTCTGAAGCCGACGTAGAACGGTGTCACGGTGCCGTTCGGCAAGCGGTGGTTATAGTCGTGGCACACGCCCTGGCCGTTCAGCGTCGGCCGGGTGGCGATCGGCGCGCCGAAATCCCGGCTGACCGAGCGCTTGTCGGCGCCGACGTGAAAGGCCTCGGCGATCTTTTGATCGCGCAGCAGGCTGAAGGTATCGCAGCCGGTTAACAACAGGCTCACCGCCACAACGGCACTCCCTAACCCTTTACTCATTTTTCACTCCCTCTATATATATATATTGAACCTGGCGGCAATTACGCTGTTTTGCCGGGTAAACGTCGGCGAGCGCCCAAGGGCGTGCCTGCTCGCTAGAGCATTAAAAAGAGAAGCCATACAAATTAATGATTCAACGAATGAGATAACCGCTCCATCGCCGTGGAAAGAACCGGATGGAGAAGCGTTACAGTTTGCGGATCACATTGCCAATCAGGCATTTCACGGCGTTGACTTGCGCCGTCAGCCCCGGCTTGTCGGCGGGAAACACGCCGTCCAGCGCCGCGGTACCGACGGTGAAGCCAACCGCATTGCCCGTCACCACGGCGGCGATGCGATCTTCGCGGTCGATAGACCCGGCGATATAAACCGGTTTGTCGACCGCATCGCACACCCGCCGAATCAACGTCGGCACGTCGCCGGCAAAGCGGTAGGCCAGCAGATCCAGCCCTGTCACGCCCGGTAAAGCGGCGCGCTGGCGGGCGCTGGCGACAATGTCTTCGATGTCACCTTCCAGCACGCTGGGGTGGCCGCTGATGCGGCCGGCAAACGGATAGTAGCGCAGGCCAGACTGACGAATGATCGGCAGCACGCTTTCCGGCCGCGTTCCCCCCATCAATACATCAACGCCCAACGCCAGCGCCGCACGCGCCGAATTCATCTCGCTGTCCTCATCCAGGCTAACCACTTCCAGATAAGCGGTGGCGCCACCGGCGTGGATCGCCTGCGCCAACTGTTTGAGTTGATCCAGCGGCAGGCCGATATCCTTAAAGCCGATATGCTTCACGCCGGCAGCCAGCACCTCTGGTAGCCGCGCTTGCGCATCAGGCACCGTTCTGTCGTTGCGCGTCAGCATGAAAATAAACTCGGGTGTGTGCATGGTGTTTCCTTATTGTCTTCAGGTGATATGAGTTATTGGGCGTGCAACATTTTTTCCGCCTGCCGGAAGGCGTACAGCAGGCTGGCGTGTTCCGCCCGTCCGCTGCCCGCGATATCGAACGCCGTACCGTGGTCGACCGAGGTGCGGATAAACGGCAGGCCGACGGTGACGTTAACGCCGTGATCCACCCCGAGATATTTCACCGGGATCAGGCCCTGGTCGTGATATTGGGCGACCACAATGTCGAACTCCCCGCGCCGGGCGCGCATGAAAACGGTATCGCCGGGCCAGGGGCCGCTGACGTCCACCCCCTGTTCCCGCGCCAGGGCGATGGCGGGCACGATGACGTCAAGATCTTCGCGGCCGAACAGGCCGTTCTCCCCGGCGTGCGGATTCAGGCCAGCCACCGCAATGCGCGGTTTCGCTATGCCCAGCGCCCGACAGGCCGTTTGCGCCAGATAAAACGCGCGCAGTTCGTTTTCCACGGTCGCCGCGTCGATGGCGTCCCGCAGCGAAACGTGAATGGAAACCAGGATCACCCGCAGCTCGTCGTTGGCCAGCATCATGGCGAAGTCCTGGGTGCCCGAGCGCGCCGCCAGGATCTCGGTGTGCCCCGGATAATCGATCCCCGCCAGGCGCATCGCCTCCTTGTTCAACGGCGCGGTGACGATGCCGGCGATACGCCCCGCCAACGCCAGATCGATGGCGGCAACCACCCAGGCATAAGACGCCGCGCCCGCGCGCTTATCGAGCCTGCCGAGGGGCAAGTCCGCCGGCAGCGCAACGCCGGCGGAATAGACGGCGGTTTCTCCCCGCATCCAGGCTTCGTCCCATCCCGCCAGCGAGGCGGGCAGCTCGCGGATGTGCAGCGTCAGCCCCAGACTGGCCGCCGCGCGCGCCAGGGCACCGGCATCGCCAATCACTACATAAGGCGTGCTCAACCGCTCTGTGGCCGCCAGTTTGGCGATGATCTCCGGCCCGATGCCGGCGGGATCGCCCATGGTTATCGCCAGCGGCAAGGTGGAAAGGGTCATCGTTCTTCTCCTTCTCGGTCAGCGCGCAACCGGGTTACGCAGTTCAACAACGTGGCAGCCCGGCCAAAACCGCCCGCCTTGGTGGCGAACGGCAGCCTGCGGCCCGGCAGATTTAACAACCCGAAAGGCACGCCGGGTTCCACCTCACCGAACAGCGTCAATGAGCCGGCCGCCATGGCGTCGACGATGCGCCGCGCGGTATCGCCGCCGGTCGCCACCAGCCCGTCGAAGGCGGGCGTGCAACGGCTGACGACCGCGCCCAGCGCAGCGGCATGATCCGCCGCGGCCGCTCGCGACCGGGGCGACATCAGGCAAACCACATCGGCACGCGCAAACGCCGCTCGCACCTCTTGCGCTACCGCCTCGGGATCGGCCGCTTCCGGCAGCGTGACCAGCACCGCGCCCGCCTGCCGCAGGCTTGCCAGCTGGGCGTCATTCGCCGGATGCAGGCTGCCAATCGCCACCAGCACCTTGCGGGCTCGCAGCGGCGGTTGAGCGGGCGGCGCGTTCTCCTCCGAGGACAACGCACGCGACAGCGCCGCCGCCAGGCCCGGCGATCCCACCCACACCACCGGTTCGGCAATGCCGATCCGCCTCACGACCTCATCCAGCTCGCCGTTGTCTGCGGCGTCGAATACCTGAAAGCGCGTCGGCTCCAGCCCCGCCATGCGCTCCATGACGTAGCCGGTGACGATCGGGTTCTTCGGATCGCGCGCAAAGGCGGTCTGCTCCAGCGCGACGCCGTCGACGTATTGCCGGCCGCCCACCGTGGTGCGGCCGGCATCCGGGAAGGCCGGCGCGACGATGGCGAGACGGCGCCCGCTGCCCGTCAGCGCCCCGCGCGTTTCCGGCCCCAGATTGCCGCGCAGCGTGGAATCCACCGTTTTGTAGATGAGGCGCGCCGGTTTCACGCAGGCGGCGGCATGGCGAAAACGCCGCTCCGCCTGCTCCGGCGAAACGAAGCGGGAATCTAAATCGAAGGCGACGATCTCCGCGTCCTGCAACGCGGCATCGGGCAGGCGCAGCATGACGCAGGCGTTCAGTCCGCGTGCGGCGAACGGGGCCGCGCCGTCGAGCGCGCTGGTAAGATCATCGGCGAGAATGGCAATCATCGCAGTTACCCGTAAGTGGAAAGTGATGCACACTTTGGCGGATTTGGCTGGCAATAAAAAACGATTTGCGTAGTATCGATGATTGACAAAAACTCAATCAAAAGGGGGCGCAGTGCGTCAACGAAGATTGCCTAACCTGGCGGTATTGCGGGCTTTCGAAGCTACGGTGCGGTACGGCAGCGTGTCGAAAGCCGCCAAATCTCTCAACGTCACCGACGGCGCCGTCAGCCGCGCGGTGCGCGAATTCGAGCAGACCCTGGGATTCGCGCTGTTTCAACGCACCAGCCGCATGGTGCATCCGACGCCGCAGGCGCAAGAGCTGGCGAGCGAGATCGGCCGGGGGCTGGACAACCTGCAGTCGGCGATCGACCGCGCCTGTCGGCATCATCAGAATCGCCCGTTGGTGATCTCCTGCGAGCCGACCTTTCTGATCCGCTGGCTGATCCCGCGTCTGGCCGGTTTGCAGCAGGCGGTGGGGAAAGAACGCGATCTGCAGCTGGTCTCCGCCGGCGGCGCCGTCGCCTTCTCGCGTGAAGGCATCGATCTGGCGATTCGCCGCAACGATTTCCCGATCGCCGACGACGTGGTCGCCCGCCCGTTCCTCAAAGAACGGGTCGGCCCGGTATGCCGCCGGGAGCATGCCGCGGCGGGGCGTGAACTGCGCGGTACCCTGCTCCACACCGAGACGCGCCCGTATGCCTGGCGCGACTGGTGTGCCCACAGCGGCATCGAGATCCGGCCAGGCAACGAGCTGCGTTTCGAACATTTCTATCTCAGCCTACAGGCAGCGGTCGCCGGTGCCGGTATCGGCATCGGCCCGTTGGCGCTGGTGGCGGATGATATCGTCAACGGCGCACTGGTGGCGCCATATGGCTTTGCGCCTGACGGGACGGATTACGTGCTGATGACCCAGGCCGACGCCCAGGAGGATGCGATCTTCTCAACGGTGTTGGATTGGCTAATCGCCATGGGGGAAGAAACCGAACGGGCGGTGTTGGTGGGCGAAAAAAAAGCGTAACGGGGGAAAGTCTCCGCCTGCCGCGCAGGGCAAGCGGAGTGGCGTCAGACGGCGATTACTTCTGTTCGGCCTGGCTTACGGTGTCTTCGGCTTTCCAGATGCGGTATTTCACTTCCGCGTCTTTCGGCGCGTATACCACGATCGGCAGGCGGCTGTTGTAGCGCTGCATCGCGGCATCACCCAGGTTGGCGGCGATGAATTGCTTGGTCTTGGTGTTGTCCGGGCAGCCCATCAGCGTGGAGGCCGGATCGGACAGCTTCTCCAGCACCAGGTAGTCATAGCCCCAGCCGGAGAGGGTTTTGGTCTCCAGCGTGCCGCCAATCATGTGGCGGTTGCAGTCCACTTCCAGCGTCTTGCCGATCAGCAGCTCCACCTTGTAGTTCTCTTCGTGCTCTTGCTTCGGCAGGTAGATCACCTGGCGGTTCATGCCCTTCTCGGCTTTCGGGTAAGGCGCGATCTTTTCCAGCGGCTGTTTGCTGATATCCGCATCATCGCCAGAGGTCGCCGCCATGGCGCCGGCGGAAACGGCCATCAGCAGGCCAGAAAATACAACGGATGCCTTGTTCATGTTTTATCCCTACACGTTGTCAAATAATCCGCCTATAAACTAATACACTACAGCCAAGCCCGCCACAGGTTTAATCTTCTTTACAATAGGCGTTCAATAGTGACAATCGCCTGATATCGCCGATTAACCGGAGCAATGACTCAGCGTTTCTTCAGGTTGGCAACATAGGCCTTCACCACCTGATAGACATAATCCTGGCATGCCAGCCCGGTTTGCGGATCGTACTTGCCCTGATTGGTGATGTTGTTGGACAACACGCGAATGCCGACGAACGGCACCTTGAACTCGGCGGCGATCTGCGCGGCGGAGGCGGTCTCCATCTCTTCGACCGACGTCAGGTAGCTGTCGTGGAAATAGCGAATGCGATCCAGCTCGCTGTTCCATACGTCGGCCGAGCCGATCACCCCTTCCACGACCTTGCCCTGTCGGTAATCGCCCTTAACGCTTTGCGCAATCGCCAGCAGGTTGGGGTCGGCGGGAAACTGACGCAGGCTGTGCGCCTTTTTGTCCTCGCCGGCGCTGCCTTTGGAAGCCAACAGATCCATCGGCTGCCACTGCCGCGAGTCGCTGCCTTCCCCCAACGCCTTGGCCGGCGTTTTGAACGCCCCGAGATTGACCGAATATTTGCCCAACACGATGTCATATACTTTCAGTGCCGGATCATGGCCGCCGGCGGTGCCCTGGTTGATGATCGCCACCGGGTGAAACTGCGTGGCGGCGATCGCCGTGGCCGCCGCGGCGTTGGACATGCCCTTCAGCGTCTCCGACACCACCACCGGGTAGCCGTCTACGGTGCCGTGCCAAAAGCGCCAGCCGCCGATCTGCTCCTCGCGCGGGTTTTCCAACCGCTGGGCAAAACGTTCCGCCTCCACCGGCATGGCGCCCTGCACCACGATCGGCCCGGCGGCCGCAGGTTGGCCAAAGCTCAGCGGAGAAAAGGCCGCACCGGCAGCCGCCAACAGTAAGACACGCGCTTTATTCTGCATCACCACACTCTCATCCCGAAAAAAAGCAAACGATTACCTTAGCCGAAGGCGGTGGTCTCGGATAGGGTTTTCTTGCCGGCGGACTAAGGTTTTCTTAAGACAGAATTATTACAGTGACGTCATTCAATCCTGTCACCGAGCCTGCGCGTGAATCCAGAATCGTCATTAAATCAATCCTCAACGACACCGCAAATTAAGACAACCGCCCTTTACTCCCTGTCGACATCCTTTTACCGTTGGCAGGTTTTTGGCCTGCTGATCAGCGGTCTGGTGTTTCTGTGGCTCTCCCGCAACGAACAGCTGGATTGGGCGATCAGCAACTATTGGTACGATGCCGCCAGTAGGCATTTCCCGTGGCAAAACAATTATTGGCTGGATCTGATCAATCACCGCCTGTTGAAGCAGATAGTGATCGTAGGGGCGGTGCTGACGCTGTTTTGGGGCATCTATCGCCGCAGCGCGCGCCTGATCGTGACCATGCTGCTGATTGGCATCGGCCCGCTGGTGGTGGGCATTCTCAAAGCCACCAGCGCGCACTCCTGCCCGTGGGATCTGATTGAGTACGGCGGCAAGGCGATGTCCTTCCCGCTATTCGGCGCGGTACCGGCGCTGCCGGGCCCCGGCCGCTGTTTCCCCGGCGGGCACGCCTCGAGCGGTTTCGCGGTGATGGCGTTGTTTTTCCTGTTTTATCCGCAGCGTCCACGCCTCGCCTGGTGGTGTTGGTGCGGCGGCATCGCGCTAGGCATGCTGATGGGCTTTGGTCAGATCATGCGCGGCGCACATTTTCTTACCCATAACCTGTGGGCGGGTTGGTGGGTTTGGTTAAGCCAGTTGGCTATTTATTGGACGGTTAGCGGCTATTGGCGCCGCAAGACGAGGTAACGGTTATGGAACAGTTGAACCATTTTCTTTTCGCCTGGATCAATGCGACTCCGGCGTCTCCCGAATGGATGATCGATTTCGCCACCTTTTTGGCGCGCGATCTGATCATCATCGTGCCGCTGCTGATCGTCGGTCTTTGGCTGTGGGGGCCGCAAAGCCAGCTGGTTTCGCAACGCCAGGTGGTAGCAAAAACCACTATCGCGCTGCTGTTCGCCATGCTTGCCGCTTCCGCTATCGGCGCGCTGCTGCCGCATGAGCGCCCGTTCGTCGCCGGCGTCGGTTATACCTTCCTGCCACACGCGCCGGACAGCTCGTTCCCGAGCGATCACGGCACCGCCATCTTTACCTTCGCGCTGGCGTTCCTGTTCTGGCACCGCGTTTGGTCCGGCGTGCTGCTGATGATCGTCGCCGTCGGCATCGCCTGGTCACGCGTTTACCTCGGCGTGCACTGGCCGCTGGATATGGTCGGCGGTTTCCTGCTCGGTCTGGTGGGCTGCCTGTTCGCCCAACTGGTGTGGAATCTGTTCGGCGATGTCATCGCCGACAGGCTGTCGCGCCTGTATCGTTTCCTGTTCGCCTTCGCCATTCGCCGCGGTTGGGTGAAAGAGTAACCGCACAACATGACAGGGGCGTTACCGCCCCTGCTTATTTCACACCACGCCGGTAGTCACGCAGAACGCCCGCGTTTTTCCCGCTCCCAGCATCACTCCCTCACCCTCTGGCGCATTCGGGCGGCAGTTTGCCGGCTGGATAAAGGAAAGCAACTGCCGGTTGCCCTGAACGGCGATGCGCCGGAGACCATAGTTGAATTGCCCGGTGGCGAAACGCGTTACATAGCGCCGGCCTTGCGGCGCCAGCATAAAGAATTCGGCTCGGTCCACGTAGCGAGACAGATCCTCGGAACACAGCAGTTCCTGCCCGAGCGCCTCCCCCAACAGCGCCGGCGTCGGCAAGTTTTGGCGGAATACCGCGTCGGGAATGCAATCGTAGTTGAGGCGGCACACATAGCGCAGCGGCTGCGGCCGATCGGCCAGATTGGTGACTTTCATCTCAATGGCGAACTGCGCGCTCTGCGCCGCCAAACGCAGCGCCGGGCCGATGCGCCATCCCTCGCCCAACCGCTCGCCTTCGCCCTGCAACGTCAGCTCGTCGCCCGCCAGCTGCAGCCACACGCGTTGCATCTGGAGCGATGCGCCGTCGTGACTCGGCCAGGCGGGGCAGAACGCGGCGACATCATCGCGCTTTCTTCCAGCGCCCCGCCCGCTGCGGCGGCCCGATTTCAATGAGTAACCGTCAAATTCAGCATCCCAAATCGCCAGGCCCTGATACGGCAAGACCGTCAGTGCCCCGCGCCGATTCGCCAGCGTCAGCATTGGCCCGCGCTCTGCGCAGCGATGGGCGCTCACCGCGAAATCCGCATTGCGGAACAGCGCCTGCCGATGCGCCCCGAACGCGGCAGGAACCAGATCAATGTTGATTTTCATCGTTTTCCCTCGACATTTCGCCCGCGCAGGCCGCGAGCGGCCGCTGAAAATGTTATTTAAATAACAAATAAACCTCCCCTAAGTTATACATATAACAGTGAGATAACTATGATCTCGTCGACATTTTTCAAATCCCGCTAGGTTTACCCGCATTGTAATGTTATTATTTTCACATCCTCTATCAACGCTCTTTTCTCAACTTCATTAAGGAACCGCGATGACCTCCGAAAACATCGATTACGCCCGCTATGTCGACCACACCCTGCTGGCCATGGACGCCACCGAAATGCAGATCGCCAAACTGTGCGAAGAAGCCCAGCAGCACAACTTCTATGCGGTGTGCGTCAACTCCGGCTACGTGCCGTTGGCAGCCCAGCTGCTGCAGGAAAGCACCGTGAAAGTCTGCTCGGTGATCGGTTTCCCGCTGGGCGCCGGCCTGACCGTCGCCAAAGCCTTTGAAGCCAAAGCGGCGATCGCCGCCGGCGCGCAAGAGATCGATATGGTGATCAACGTCGGCTGGCTGAAAAGCGGCCTGCTGGACGAAGTGAAAGCCGACATCGCCGCCGTGCGCGAGGTTTGCGCGGCGATCCCGTTGAAGGTAATATTGGAAACCTGCCTGCTCAGCGATGCGCAGATCGTCCAGGTTTGTGAAATGTGTCGCGAACTCGATGTCGCCTTCGTTAAAACCTCCACCGGCTTCAGCACCGGCGGCGCTCGGGAAGAGCACGTCAAACTGATGCGCGAGACGGTGGGCAGCGAAATGGGCGTGAAAGCTTCCGGCGCCGTGCGCGATCGCGCCACCGCCGAGAAGATGATCAAAGCCGGCGCCACGCGTATCGGCACCAGCTCCGGCGTTGCCATCGTATCCGGCGCGCAGGCGGCAGCTGGCAGCTACTGATCGTCGGCGCGCCCTAACGGGCGCAGCCAATACACTCCGATGCGGGACAATACGGGCGGCCGATGCGGCCCGATATTGCCCCGCATCGTTGTGTTTAGCGCCGGAAACGGCGGCACGCTTTTTACCTCTACTACCTGTGGGAAGACGGATCTATGGAAACGCGGCGCGAAGAACGTATCAACCGGTTAGTTCAGGCGTTAAAACGCGCTGACAAGATCCACCTGAAAGAAGCCGCCGCGCTGCTGGGGGTCTCGGAGATGACCATTCGCCGCGATCTGAGCGCCGAGCCGGCGGCGGTGGTGCTGCTCGGCGGCTATGTGGTGACCGATCCGCGCAGCAACGGCGTGACCAACTACTTCGTTTCCGATCAAAAAGCCAAACAGGTCACGGAGAAACGGCGCATCGGCCTGCTGGCGGCGCCGTTGATCAATGAAAACGACACGGTATTTTTCGACTGCGGGACCACCACCCCGACGATCATCGACGCCATTGCCGACGAACTGACCTTCACCGCCGTGTGCCATTCGCTGAACACCTTCCTGGCACTGCAAGACAAACCGAATTGCAAGGTGATCCTGTGCGGCGGCGAGTTCAAACCGAACAACTACATCTTTTCCAGCGTCGGCGGCCGCAATGAGCTCGATCACATCTGCCCGAACATCGCCTTTATCTCCGCCGCCGGCCTCAGCCTGAGGCACGGCGCCACCTGCTTCAACTTCGACGAGCTGGAGATGAAGCATCGCGCGATGGCGATGGCGCAGCAAAAGATCCTGGTGGCGGATCACAGCAAGTTCGGCAAAATCAAGCCGGCCTGTATCGGCCCGCTGACGCAGTTCGATCGGGTGATCACCGATCGCCAGCCGGACGCCGACTTCATGGCGTTCTTCAACGATAACGCCATCGCTACCCGCTATTGATCCCCCTTCAGCGCCGTCGGAAACGACGGCGCGCCGCTGAAATCTCTCTTTTCCCACGGCCCGCGATGAACAAATAATGCGCAATCGATACGCATTTTTCGCTTATCCTCACGCAACATCAGGTTAATAAAATGCAACAGGTCACCCGAGTGATTATTATCTCTCCGGTAAAACCCGCTTTCGGCTGGATGAATTAACGACTATTTATGGCTTTTATATGATAAATCGCGCCAAAGACCGGGATGTTTAAATAAACGGCCGGTTAGGCTATTGCAGCAAATCTCGCCAATACCTGTTAGCTATCTGTTATTTATATGATGAATGGTTACGCATTTTTATCCGCTAACCACGTAAGTAATTTCCCTTCGTTACTAGCGGTGTTTTTCAATTAAAATTATTTAAAAACAAACTAATACCGCTCATTTGACTTAAAAATACAATGTGATCTACGTCACTAAAACTGCTTAATCCGGGTTTTTAGCTAGATCCAAAACCACGCATAAAATATATTGCTCGGCTTGCTGCTGAGCACAGCGCTTTATCCGGCTAATTATTGTACAAGCCGCATAATCGCAGAAATTTTTATGAGAGCGTTCTCAGCACAAAATCTTACACAAATGTGCAACAAATGCGCGAAAAATCGATGAAAAAGCAGATAACTGCACATATTACGCATTTGAGAGCAGGATCACGGTTGTTTCTACTGTAAATCGTTATCTTGCCGCCAACAAAAATCGACAGGCAAAGACCTGTCGGCAGCGGTAACGACTTTTATCACCCCGTGGCGGTGAAAAGTCTTTGGTGAATTACCCGGCACTGCGCCTGTGGTAATGAACACAATAAACAACCAGGGGGACGCCAACACATCCCCGCAAGCAACACCTGATTCTTACCGCAAGCGTTGCCTGAATAGGACGTTTGACGGTTTAACCTTAAGTTTTGCCTTTTAATTTTAAATTCGTGTTCACTTCGGAGATATTTATGGACACTACACAGACCGGCACAATTGCCTCTGCGGCTTCGGGTTCCAGCACTACCTGGCGTAAAACGGATACCATGTGGATGTTGGGCCTGTACGGCACCGCCATCGGCGCAGGCGTCCTGTTCTTGCCAATCAACGCCGGCATCGGCGGTTTGATTCCTTTGATCATCATGGCCATCATCGCTTTCCCGATGACCTTCTTTGCCCACCGCGGCCTGTGCCGTTTCGTTCTGTCCGGTAAAAATCCCGGTGAAGACATCACCGCCGTGGTAGAAGAGCACTTCGGCATCACCGCCGGTAAACTGATTACTCTGCTGTACTTCTTCGCCATCTACCCGATTCTGTTGGTTTACAGCGTGGCGATCACCAACACCGTCGACAGCTTCATTACCCACCAGTTGGGCATGACGTCGCCACCGCGCGCCATCCTGTCGCTGATCCTGATCGTCGGCCTGATGACCATCGTGCGCTTCGGTGAGCAGGCCATCGTGAAAACCATGAGCATCCTGGTCTTCCCGTTCGTGGCGGTGCTGATGCTGCTGGCGGTATACCTGATCCCTAACTGGACCGGCGCCATCTTCGAAAACGTGTCGCTGTCCGGCAGCGGTACCGGCATGGGTCACGGCCTGATCATGACCCTGTGGCTGGCAATTCCAGTGATGGTGTTCTCCTTCAACCACTCGCCGATCATCTCCGCCTTCGCCGTCGCCAAACGCGAAGAGTACGGCGCAGACGCCGAGAAGAAATGCTCCCGCATTCTGGCTTATGCACACATCATGATGGTGCTGACCGTGATGTTCTTCGTGTTCAGCTGCGTGCTGAGCCTGACGCCGGAAAACCTGGCGGAAGCCAAGGCGCAGAACATCTCGATTCTGTCTTACCTGGCCAACCACTTTAACAACCCGATGATCGAGTACATCGCGCCGGTTATCGCCTTCGTCGCCATCACCAAATCGTTCCTGGGCCACTACCTGGGCGCCCGTGAAGGCTTCAACGGCCTGGTCGCCAAGTCGATGAAGAGCCGCGGCAAAACCGTCAGCACCGCCAAGTTGAACCGCATGACCGCTATCTTCATGCTGGTGACCACCTGGATCGTCGCCACCCTGAACCCAAGCATCCTGGGCATGATCGAAACCCTGGGTGGCCCAATCATCGCCATGCTGCTGTTCCTGATGCCGATGTACGCCATCCGTAAAGTGCCTGCCATGCGCAAGTACAGCGGCCACATCAGCAACGTGTTCGTGGTTGTGATGGGTCTGATCGCCATCTCTGCCATCGTGTTCAGCCTGCTCGGCTAATCACGCCCGGCCGGCGCCGCTTGCGCGCCGGCCCTCCCGCACTCCCCCATTTCCCGTATTCACCGCCTGAAACCTGAAGAAGGAGGCGAGACCATGGTCAGCGTTTTCGATATTTTCAAAATCGGTATCGGCCCATCCAGCTCCCACACCGTTGGCCCGATGAAGGCCGGCAAACAGTTCGTCGACGAGCTGATCGCGCACCAGCAGTTGCAGGACACCACCCGCGTGGTGGTCGACGTCTACGGTTCGCTGTCATTGACCGGTAAAGGTCACCACACCGACATCGCCATCATCATGGGCCTGGCCGGCAACCTGCCGCACGATGTGGACATCGACAGCATTCCGGGCTTTATTCGCGACGTTGAGCAACGCGGCCGCCTGCCGCTGGCCAACGGCCACCACGAGGTGGATTTCCCGCTGCACGGCGGCATGAACTTCCACAGCGACAACCTGCCGCTGCATGAAAACGGCATGCGCATCCGCGCCTTCGCCGGTGAACGCCTGCTGCACAGCAAAACTTATTACTCGATCGGCGGCGGTTTTATCGTCGACGAAGAGCACTTCGGCCAGTCCGCCGAGGGCGCCACGCCGGTGCCCTATCCGTTCAAATCAGCGCACGATCTGCAGCAGCATTGCAAGGAAACCGGGCTGTCCTTGTCCGGCCTGGTGATGCAAAACGAGCTGGCGCTGCGCAGCAAGGCGGATATCGACGCGCATTTCGCCGATGTCTGGCAGGTGATGAGCGCCGGTATCGAGCGCGGCATCAACACCGAAGGGCTGCTGCCCGGCCCGATGAAAGTGCCGCGCCGCGCCGCCGCGCTGCGCCGCATTCTGGTGACCGGAGACAAGAACAATATCGATCCGATGAACGTGGTCGATTGGATCAACATGTTCGCGTTGGCGGTCAACGAAGAGAACGCGGCCGGCGGCCGCGTGGTCACCGCGCCGACCAACGGCGCGTGTGGCATCATCCCTGCGGTGCTGGCCTACTACGACAAGTTCATCCGCCCGGTGAACGCCAACTCTTACACCCGCTATTTCCTGGCGTCCGGCGTGATTGGCGCGCTGTACAAGATGAACGCCTCGATCTCCGGCGCCGAAGTCGGTTGTCAGGGGGAAGTAGGCGTGGCCTGTTCAATGGCGGCGGCCGGGTTGACCGAGCTGCTCGGCGGCAGCCCGGCGCAGGTGTGCATCGCGGCGGAGATCGCCATGGAGCACCATTTGGGGCTGACCTGCGATCCGCTCGCCGGCCAGGTTCAGGTGCCGTGCATCGAACGCAACGCCATTTCCGCCGTTAAGGCGGTCAACGCCGCACGCATGGCGATGCGCCGGACCAGCGAACCGCGGGTTTGTCTGGATAAGGTGATCGAAACCATGTACGAGACCGGCAAAGACATGAACGCCAAATACCGCGAAACCTCACAGGGCGGGCTGGCGATCAAGGTCGTGGCCTGCAACTGATCGCCACGGCGAGGCACTTAAGGCGCCGGCCGGTGTGACTTGGCCGGCGCCGTTTCAATAGCGATCCTTTCCTGCCGCAACGCCGGGCTGAATGCCCGCGCGAAGCCCCACAGCCCCGGGACGAGCGCTGTGCCGCAGCCAGCCGTAAAGTTCGGCATTACGCCGGAATCCCATTTTGCGCATGACGCTCATCTTGTGATTGCTGACCGTCTTCACGCTAATATCCAGCATCCGGGCGATTTGCGTGACTCCCATCTCCCGCGTCATGCAGCGCATGATCTCTTGTTCGCGCAACGTCAAGCCCCGGTGTTGGCATGCGCAGTTCCTGCCACAGCTCAGTCGGCCCGGCCATTTGCTGCGCCGCTCCAGCTCGGCGCTCACCTGATACAGCGCCGAAACCAACGGCATATCGTGGTAGATGACGCCGGCCTCCAGCGAGCAGCGGTTACCGACGGTGCGTTTATGCCGTCCCTCCGGCGTTCGCAACGAGAAATACAGCGTTTTACGCCCCACGGGCTGCGCCTCAGAGAGGTGACAAAAACAGCTTTGCACGCCGGGAGGAAAATAGCAGAACACCAGATCGGCTTCATGAGCCTGCCGCGCATCCACTAACAGCGTGCGCTTGCCGTAAGTGCTGAAGTGCAGCGCCAGAGCCTCTTGCCAACCGGCGCTGAAGTATCGATTCTCATCAAATAACGCGATTTTTATCATCGTGTTCATCCCTGCCCTCCCGCCGTGTCGGCTTCCCGTTTAACCGCCTGGACGCCCTTTGCCGGCGCCTGGCTGTTGTCGATGCGCAATTCATAAACCATGGTGGCGTTGGGCGGCACCTTCGGCGGGTAGCCGGTTTCACCGTAGGCCAGCGCCGGCGGCACGACCATCGTCAGCGAACCGTGGTTGTGCAGATGACTTATCGCCTCCCGGAACAGCGGCGGATACTCGGACAGCGGTTGCGACAGCACCTTGCCGCTCAGCTCCATATCCTGGATCACCGTGCCGTCGGTCAGCTTCTCTTTGACGACCACCTCGACCACCGCCGTTGGCGCCAGCGCGCCCTCCCCGGCGTAATCCACCCGATACCAAAAGCCCATCGCCGACTGCTTTACGCCCTTTTGTTGACTAAACTGCGCCAGATAATCTTCATCACGCCGCCGCTGCTGGTTAACGCGTTTCTCACGCGCGGCCACGGCGGCGGCATCCGCCTGCACCGTCAGCGTATTCAGTTCATCCGGCGGCAGTTGCAAACGTCCCGACACGCTGTCGATAACGCCCGCCAACAGGCTGTCGCGATCCACCGGCACGCCCCAGCTTTGACGCTCCGTCATCAACCCCTGAATATCCCGCCCCAGCGCACTGCCCGCCGCATAGGACAAACGCTTGCGTTCATCCTTCAACTGCTCCGGCGTCATCTCCCATTGCAGCCGCTTACGCAACGCCAGCAGGTCTTCGCGCGCCTGCTGAGTCGCCTTCTGCTCACCGGCCCGCTTCTGCTCGCTTTCTTCTAACGCGGCGCGCAGAGCGTGCAACGCCTCCTGGTGCTCGCGTTGGCGTTGTGCAAGCGTTTGTGCCGATGCCTGCGCGGCAGACTCAAGTTCGGTGACGCGCCGTTCGGCCTGCGCCGCCGTCGCTCTGCTTTTGGCGGTTTCCTGCGTCGCCTGACGCAACAGCGCCTCGGCGCGCTGCGCGTCGGGCGAACCACGCCAGGCGGCGCCCAGCCCGGCGATCCACTGTTGAAGCGTTGACGAGTCCGGCAACGCCGCGACCGGTGGCGCCGCTTTCTCCGTCCGCAGCGCAGCAAGTTCCTGGCGCAACATCGTCAGTTCCATTCGCTGGCGCGCCAGCTGTTGGTCACGCGCCAATAATTCCTGGCTCAGCGTAAACGTTTTGGCCGGTGAGGCGGATTGGCTGTTGTCCGACAGGCGCTTCGCCGGCTCACGCTTTTTTTTCCCTGACTCACGGTCGCCCGGCGCCGTTTTTTCGGTCGCCGGCCCGGTGTTCTGCCGTTGATACTGCTCGGCAAACTGCAGCAGCGCCGGCACGCCGTCGTCCGCCTGTGCGGCGCCGGTGAACAGCAGAACCGCACAGCCCAGCAGGCGCAGCCTCATTTAACCTGCTCCCCGCGATCCGCCAAGCCGGTCAACACCGCCTGATTCACCCCGGCGCACAGATAGTTGACCTTGTAGCGATACAGCGCATCCACCGTCTCCTGCGTGTCACCGTTTACCCGGGCGCGCAGGTTGGCGTACTGGGAAGCGCCGCTCATCAGGCTGTCGAACGCCTGTTTGTAGCGCTGATACTGTTTCTCGTTGATCGTGCGCAACGCGCCCAGTTGCTCCTGACACTGCCGCAGTTGCTCGGCCTCACGCTGCTTGCGCAACACCTCTTCTGACGGAGGTTGCGCAGCCTGATTTTGGGTGTTCACGGCAGGCTTGCCCGGCTTTTGGCTTTGGCAAGCGGCGGCGCTCAACGCCAACAGGCACAGCATCCCCATGCGCAGGGCGTGATTGACGTGCTTTCTCATCATTGCGTTTCTTGTCCTTGTAGACGCTTATTCGTATTCCAACGTAAAGGTGGCCACCGCGCTGAAGGTGCCGCGGCCGATGGACTTCGTCTGGATGGCTTCCGGCTCTCCCTGCACATAGGCTTGCAGCGTGAGTGTGGTGTTGCCGGCGGTCAGACGGAATTTATCGCTGGCGCGATTGAGCGGCAGCGCCTTGCCGCTGCTGTCCTCCAGCCCGATGCCGATCCCCGACGCCAGGCTGCCGCCATCCAACGCCAACAGGCCGGGCAGTTTTGCGTTCTCAGTACCGGTAAACGTAATGGCCACCGTATTGCCCAGGCTGAGATCGCACTCGGTCAGGTGCAACGCGAAGGTTTGGCTGTGGGTCCGGGTGTTCAGGTACAGGTATTTGTCGACGATGGTGCCGAAATCCAGTTGGATGTCCTCATCCCCCGGTTGTATGACACACGGCTCGGCCACCAGCGTACCGTGAAAGCGCATGTTTTCCGCCGCAGCCGCCGGCTGCGCCATCATGCCGGCCAGCATCACCATGCCGGCTCCCAGCAGCGCGCTTCGGCGCCGGTTCGTCTCTGTCGCGCGCATGACGCCACTCCCTTTGGTTATGCTTGCGCCTGCCAGGCGCAAGCGGCGTATTAGTCGTAATAAAGACGGAAATCGATCGCCGCGCGATAAGCGCCGGCGCTCAGCGTCGCCGGAGTGCGCACCGGCGTCACCGTATACGTCAGGGTGTTTTGTCCCAGCGTCAGCAATACCGGTTTGTTGCGCGCGCCGAGGCGGACCGGCAGACCGCGGGCATCCGCCAACTGCAACCCCAAACCGGTGACGCCGGCGACCCTGACCAGACCCGGCGCGTCGTCATCCGTCGGCGCGGAAAACGCGACGGACACCGCAGGCTGGCTGCCGCTCCAGGCCAGAACCCCGGTCCAGGCGTCGCGGTTGCTCGCCGGCGCCCGCAGGCAGTCTTTCAGCGTCAGCTCGAAGGCGACCGGCGTGCCGCGATCGCCCGGGCGCTGGAAGTGCGCCGTTCCCGTCTCGCCCAGCCATACCTCCTGGCGGGCGGTGGTCATTTCCAGACTACAGGCGCTTTCCGTTAACGCGCCGTAGACGTGGAGCGTGCCGTTCGCCCCCTCAACGTCCCAGTTATCCACCGCGCGGGCCGGTGGCATCAGCATCAGCATCGTGCCCGCCGTCAGCGGCACCATCAGCGCGGCCAACACCGTCAGGCCAATAGTGCGTCGCTGATGACATTCATAGGCCTTTCCCAACAGCATGGGGTTCTTTCGTTGCATGATTCGTTCACTCCGCTGTGTTCATGACTTGGTCTTCCCTGCTTGCGCGCGGCACGTCATTTGGCGACCGGCACGACTTGGCAAGCATTGCCGGCGCAGCGGAAGTTCAGCTGCGGCCGACCGCCGTAATCGTTGATGTACGCCAGCGACGGGCCGCTGCCGAGGCTCGCGGCTGAGACGTTCAGCGAGGCGCTGGCCTTCGGCGCCACCATCAACGGTTCAAAGCCGGCGGCCCCTTTCCCGCCCTTGCCGGCGCTCGCCTCAACGATCGTCACGTAATACGGGGTCGGGTTATTCACCACGTACTTGTCACCCTGCCGGGTCAGCGTCAGCTGCTCCTGCCACGGTGCGGCGTTCTTCTTCGGGGCAAGCGCCGCCGGGCGATAAAACATTTTGATGCGCGTCTGCAACGCTATCTGCAGCGTGTTCGGTTTATTGCTGCGCGGCGGGATCTCGCGCAGGTTGAAGTAATACAGCGTCTCCCTGTCCTGCGGCAGCTGACGCGCCGCCGGCAGCGACTGGATCTTCACCTGGCTCGGTTTGCCCGGCTCCACCCGCTGCACCGGCGGCAGCACGGTGAAAGGGCTTTGGATCTTGTTGCCGCGATCGTCTTCAATCCACCCCTGGGCCAGATAGGGCAATTGCTTATTCTGATTGCTGATGTTGAGGCTGACCGTTTTCTGGTCGCCGTCGAAAATCACGCGCGTGCGATCCAGCGCGATAGCCGCATGGGCGGGCAGGCCGATCGCGCCGATCGTCAACGCGGCGGCGAACGAGCTCAAAAGGGAAACGGTCTTTCTGGTCATAGTCAGATTCATCATGTCTTCACGGTTCCAGTCAGCCGAAGGCGGGCGATTCCGCCCCGGCGGTTTAGCGGCGAAGCACGCTCCGCCGGGGGTATCAGTTGGCGTTCTCCGCCGGCGTGTTACCGGTGAAAGGACGGCAAGGCAGCAGCAACGTGTTCATCAGCATTTCGGCCGGCAACGGCGCCGGCAGCTGGATTTCACACTGCGCCGCGCCGTTCCAGTGCACGCTCATGCGCTCGCCGGGGTTGAGGCCGGACAGGTAAACGCTGCCGCCGTCATTGATGATGCCGGTCTCCTGTTTGCGGGCATTCAGCACCGTGGCGCCAAACGGCGGCTCACTGCCGTCCGCCAGCTTGACGATCGCCATCGCCTTCTCGCCGGCAATCACCTCGAACTTGCGGTAGCCGATGGCGCCCTCGGTCAACGTGGCCTGCACCACGGAACGCGTCGCCTCGACGTTGTCGCCCAGGCTGTTGAGATCGATGCTGGCCTTGTTGCGGTAGTAGCTGTTCACATCCGCCACCACCGCCTTACCGTAACGGTTGGTCAGCACCGTACTGCCGTAGCCACGCACCGGCACGCCGGCGACGCCTTCGGTATCGAGCAGCAAGCGCGTGCCGCCCGGCGTATTGACGCGATGCAGCACCGCCCCTTCCGCCGCCATCGTCAGGCCGCCCTGCGCGCCGATGCCGACGGCGCTGTAGCGGCCGGCCTGATAGCTGGCGTTGGCGTTGATCTGCGCCATATCGCCCTGATGGCTGTAATACCCGCTGGCGGTCGCCCCACTGCGCGCGGCACCCGCGCTGATCTGATAGTTGTTGTGTTCATCGACCCGGTTGTAGTAACCGACCCGATGAGCGTTCTCTTCGCGATCGAGCGTCATGTTGTAACTGAGCGTCCCGGCGCTGCCCCAGGGCAGCGACAGCGACAGGTACATCCCGTCGTCGTTGCGCTCGTTGTAACGGTTGCGATAGGCCGACAGCGATACGCTGACGTTCTTGAAATCGCCGATATCGAAGTAGCGCGATACCATCAGGTTGTAACGATCGTTCGGCGCCCGATCCCAATAGGTTTGGTGGCTGTAGTTGAGATAGGTGCTGAGCCCCAGATCGCGGAACTGTTTGTTGAAGGTGATGGTGTACATCTCCTTGCTCTTGCCGCTGCGTCCCCCTTCGTAACGCGCATCGAGGTAGTCCCCCATGCTCATGAAGTCCTCCTGGGAGAAGCGGTAACCGGCGAAGGTGACCTGGCTGTCGTATTCATCGAAGTTCTTCGAATAGCTCAACCGATACGAACCGCCGGTAAGCGTGCCCTCCTGCGGCAAACGCGCGCGCGACTGCGTGGCGTCGAACGACAGCGCCCCCAGCGCCATCAGATCGCGCCCGATCCCCAGCGACAGCGCGTTGTAATCGCCGCCGGCGATGCCACCGCCGTACAGCGACCAGCCGTTGCTGATGCCCCAGGAGAACTCGCCGGTGCCGAACATCGGCCCGCGCAGGTGATGCCCCCACTCCGACGGTTTGCCCGTCGCCAGCTTGTAACGCACCGTGCCCGGGCGCGTCAGGTAAGGAATGTTGGCGGTGTTCATCTTGAACTCCTGCACACTGCCGTCCTGCTCTTCGACGCGCACGTCCAGCTCGCCGGAAACGGCGTCGTTGATGTCCTGAATGCGGAACGGCCCCGCCGCCACTTGCGTTTCATACAGCACGCGCCCTTGCTGGCTGACCACCACCTTGGCGTTGGTTTTCGCCACGCCGGTCACTTCCGGCGCATAGCCGCGCAGGTTGGGCGGCAACATGCTGTCGTCGGATCGCAGACTGACGCCAGTAAAGCGCAGGCTATCGAAAATGTCGGAGTTCAGGTAATCCTCCCCCATCGTCAGCCGCGAACGCAGCGCCGGGATCGCCCGATAGGCGTAATAGCGGCTCCAGTCGAACTGTTTGTCAGTCGGCTGAGAAGATCCGGTCTGGTGGTTGAGGTTGGCCTGCCAGTCTGCGCGCAGGCGCCAGGCGCCCAGGTTGGCGCCGCCGGTGCCGTTGCCGCTCAGGCTGTAGCTGCTGCCGCCTTTCTGGTGCTTTTGCGTTTGGGCGTTGACGTTATAGTCAAACAGCAGCCCGGGAATACCGTCATCCCAGCGCGAAGGCGGATCCCAGTTTTCCGAGCTGTACTCCAGATAGGCCTGTGGGATGTTGAGATACAGCGCGGAACTGGCGAGATCGCCGCGCGCTTCCATCCCCGCCAGACTGGAGGCGTCAAGGCAGCGGCCGCCGTGTGTCCAGTTCAGCGTGCTTAACAGCTTTTCTTTCAGCCCCAGTTGATTGACCAATGCCGGTGAAAGACAGGCTTCGCTGCCTTTAGGATCGTTCTCAGGCGCCAAAAACGTCACCGGCTGTTCCGGCAGGTCGTTCTTATTGACGTGCACCACCATGGTATAAACGCCCGGCATGATGTAGCCGCTGCGCGTAAATTGGCTCAGATCGATATTTTTACGATCGTTGATGTCTAATACGTCAGTATTGAATTGAATAACGTCGGCGGCATAGACCAACGCGATCGGATTTCCCAGAGAAAGGGCAACACAAAGCCCCAAAGCTTGAAGACGAAATAACTTCCCTGCCGGTGAAAGCATAATAAAAGTCCTTTCAATAACGAATTAACCGTCAGTACGAGAAAAAATCAAAAATAATCCAGCTTAAAACGCACTGTGGAAAAATACGCTCCCGCCTTCAACGGCTGATGATTCGGCATCAACGTCATGGAATAATTCAGCACTCTATTTCCCGGTATTATTCCTTCCATCGGTAAGGGTTTCCCTGGAATAACCGGCGTGCCGTTGCTGTCTTTTATCTTCAATGCGACGCCGCGCGCCTCGCCCTGTACGCCAAACAGAGCGCCTTCCGCATAACCATCAAACGTGACCTGAAAGAATTTCCAATCAGGTTTGTTTTCCGGCCGTTCCAAAATGCAGTTGACCAATTCAATACTGAAAGGTTTGGTCATCCCCTGGCCGTCACGAATGATCTGCCCAAGAGGAAGAGTGTCCATATCGATCGTCTGATCGCGGCTGCCGGCGGCAATAGCGCAGGCGGTGTCGATAATGGCGCCGTGCATGCTGACCTTGCCCCACCCCTGCGCGGCGGAAGTTGCATAGCCGGGCGCAAACGCCAACGACGCCAAAAGAACGGCACCCGCTCGATTCCTTGGTAAAAACATCGCGACATTCCTTTGACAGGGAGATTCACCAGGCATGCGGCGAACCCCATGCCTGGTTGATTAAGCCTTCGGACTCACTTACTGATAAGCCAGGGTGAAATCGGCTACGGCGGTGAAGTCGCCCGGAACGATGGCGGCGGAAGCGCCTTCGCCCTGCAGGTAGGCGGCAAAGTTCAGGCTGTTGTTACCAGTATTCAGCGTCTGTGCCGCGGTCGCCTGACCCAGTTTGATCGGCTGGCCGCCATAAGTGATTGCTACGCCGGCGCCGCTGGCGGTGCCCGCGATACCCAACAGATCCTTGTTGGTTGACGAAGCGATGCCGCTGAAGGTGGTTTTAACGGTTTTCAGCGTAGTGGTATCACACTGCTCCAGCTTGATTTCAAACGGACGCGGGTTGGATTTGCCGCCGTTTTTCAACGCCACGTTGGACACCTGGCCCAGATCTACGGTCTGATCGATCGACTCAGGCGCAATAGAGCATGGCGCATCAATAATAGAGCCCGTGAAGGTGACCTTACCGTGTCCCTGATCGGCTGCCTGTGCAAAAGAACTTGCGCCAAATGCAATCACTGCAGCCATCATGATTTTGTTAAGTTTCATAGAACCTATATTCCTTATAAGAAAAAATGCATATTCCAATCAAGAAAAAGAGCAACAGGAAGCCTGCTCGCGCTTATATGTGCGCAGCCCTGATTCTTTAGCATCTTGCTAGTTGGTTAACTGCCAAAACCCAAAGGCACCGACAATAAAAAGTCGATAACGGCAAGTCTGTAGCGGCCCACCCATTAATGAGCTCGTCCTATAAAAATAAACGAAATCACAACGAGCAGGGGCCAATACTTTCTAATCCGCCCTTCTTGTCTGGCGATGAATATTCTGGCAAATGCCTCTCAGCAAAAAAAGGCTTTTTTTGATCAAGGCGAACATTCGCAATTTATTTCCTAATTAAAGTTAATTTACTGTTATTTTTAGGCTCATAGATCGTAAAAAATACTTTTATAGAGCAATATCCTGTTTTTGCGAGATTCACAAGTAATCAGATCGCAAAGTGGCGCTTTGTGAATATAATAAACCAAAATTTTAGGTTTCTGCGTGACGCCACCCCTGCCTGAACATAGGTAAAAACGGGGCGGGCAACGCCTTTTTTTTCAATCCTGATAAATAGATAGGAATTTTCTTTGTTCGCGTTTTACCTCGTTGTTGGTAGACGGCGAATGTTTGTTTTTTCTTAGGAATACGGCAATCGGAATACAGAGGAAGTGCTATGGAAGCGTTATCTCCGAAACAAAAGGAAATACGGCAATTGCAGCACGATCTGCTGCAAACATTATTCGCGCAATCGCCCCGTCAATGTCCCGTCGCCGGGCCGCCGCCACAGCAGCAGTGGCTCTCGACACGGCAACTGGCCAATGCCGTCAACGTCGGTGTTTACCGGGCTCGACGGCTGTTATTGGATCTTGTCGCCCGGCAAAAAGTGATTGTGACGGACGGCTCCATCAACAACTCATTGAGGTGGTATCCCACCGCGTTGCTGAACGGTGATAACGACGGCATCCCCAACAGAGATGCCCTCACTCCCCTTTAACGGAATAAATATGGCTAATCGGCCTAATTAGCTCTATTTCATGGCGGCACCTAGCCAAATGACACTATATATCGGGATATTATTGTGAGAAAAACAGCCATCCTATTTCTACAACACTGCCTGGCATTATCTTTTTTCGTCCTCATTGGTAACGCCAATGCATTTACCTGTAAAACCTCCGACGGCGGGAACATTGGTCAGGGTGGTTCAATGACGCCGGTCGACGTCAGGGTAAAGATAGGCCCTGAATTGTCCATCGGGAAAAATGAAATCGTCAACGTCAGCCAGGTGACCTGTAAAAACGACGTCGCCAACTGGAAAGATATTTTACTCACCGGCAGCCCGGCGTTGGCGATGAACACCGCCATTTTCGGTACGCTTGCCAACGGTATGACAATCAACGGCACCGACTACTTATCCCCGATCCAATCAGGTATCCAGGTGATGACGATTACCGGCCTAAACAGTGCCAGCATTTCCATCAGGGTTTACATCGTGCTCAACCGTTCGCCGACGCAGGATATCAAGGTGAACAAGGGCGACGTCATCGGCCAAATCAATTTTGAACAAAAAAATGACCAGTCGGGTTGCCCAAATTGCGGGCCTTACCGGTGGCGCCTGATCGCCGACAACGACGCCTACTTCGTCACCACCAGTTGCACCATCAACAACGGCCAGCAAATTAATGTCGATTTTGGTCAGATCCGCCAGGACTTCCTGACCCAGAGCGCCAACGACGCCCAGATCAAACAGGACAAAGCGCTCAGCTACCAGTGCGACGATCAGAGTGCGACGCAGGATATTCTGATCCGGATGGTCAGCGACGCCAGCGGCTTCTCCAGCGATTTTATCAAGACCACCAACCCCAACGTCGGCGTGGCCATGGTGCACAACGGCGCGGTGGTAAAACCCAACAATGCCTTCAGAACGCGCATCGTCAACGGTCTGGGCAACGACACCGTCACCTTTGTGCCGGTGAAGAACAATGTCCCTTACACCAGCATCGCCACCGGTCCGCTGTCGGGCTCGGCCACGCTGATCTTCAGCGCACCTTGAGACGGGAGCCAGAATGAACATGACGATAAAAACGGGCTGCGCCCTGCTGTTGGCGCTGGAATTGATTAGCTCGGCCGCTCAGGCCGCCGATCAGGGCACCAAAGTCAACATCACCGCCACCGTGGTGGCGCCTCCGCCTTGCGTGATCAACGACGGGCGCACCATCGATATCGACTTCGGCAAGGTCGGCATCAAACGCATCGACGGCAGCCGCTATATGCAACGCATCGATTACAGCATCAAATGCGAGTTTCTGGATAACAGCCGCCAGTTGAAAATGAAGATCATGGGCAGCGCGGCGGCCTTTGACAACAGCGTGTTGACCAGCAGCGTCACTGGATTGGGCATCAAACTGTTGGCCAACGGTAAGGCCTTCGCCATCAATACGCCGCTGAACATCGACTACGCCAATCCGCCGACGCTTGATGCAGTGCCGGTGAAAAACAGCGCCGTCACCCTGGCGGAAGGCGACTTCTCCAGCGGCGCCACCATGTTGGTGGACTATTTTTAATAGCGCCGCTTCGGCCGGATACTGAAAATAAAAAAAGCCGCAACGTCTCCGTTGCGGCTTGCTCGAGGATGGTGCGCCCGGAGCGCTCCTTACATCAGGCTATTCAGCCGAAGATCCCGCCGAACCACTGGCTCAGCTTCATCATCACCATATCCCAGATGCGGCTGAAGAAGTTGCCCTCTTTCACCTCTTGCATCACCACCAGCGGGTGCTGCTCGATGGTTTTGCCGTCCAGTTGGAAATCGATGGTGCCGACCACCTGGTTTTTCGCCAGCGGCGCTTCCAGCGTCGGTTGGGTCAGCTTGTAGCTGGCCTTCAGGTTTTTCATCTGCCCTTTCGGAATGGTGACCGAGGCGTCTTTCGCCACGCCGAGCGGCACTTCGCTGACGTCGCCGAACCACACTTTCTGGGTGACGAACGGTTTATCGGCCTTGATCGGCGTCGCGGTTTCATAGAAGCGGAAGCCCCAGGTCAACAGCTTTTCGCTTTCGCTAAAGCGCACGCGATCGCTCGGCGCGCCCAGCACCACCGAGATCAGGCGCATCGGGCCGTCGGTGGCGGACGCCACCAGGTTGTGACCGGCGCCGCTGGTGTAGCCGGTCTTGATGCCGTCGACGTTCAGGTTGCTGCTCCACAGCAGACGGTTGCGGTTAATCTGGCGGATCTTGTTGAAGGTGAACTCTTTCTCTTTATGCAGCGCGTATTCGTCCGGCACGTCGCGGATCAGCGCCTGACTCAACAGCGCCATGTCGCGCGCGGTGCTGTACTGCCCTTCCGCATCCAGGCCGTGCACCGTCAGGAAGTGGGTATTCTGCAGGCCCAGGGATTTGGCGTAGTTGTTCATCAGGCCGACGAACGAATCCTGGCTGCCCGCCACGTAGTCCGCCAGCGCGATGCTGGCGTCGTTGCCGGACTGGATCACGATGCCCTTATTCAGTTCCAGCACCGGCACCTGATCGCCCGGCTTGATGAACATCAGCGAAGAGCCGCGCAGCGCCGGGTTACCGGGCGCCCAGGCGTCTTTGCCGACGGTGACCATGTCTTCCGGCTTGATCTTGCCGGCCTTGATCGCCTGGCCGATCACGTAGCTGGACATGATCTTGGTCAGGCTGGCGGGATCGAGACGGGTGTCGGCATTGCCTTCGGTCAGCACTTTGCCGCTGTTGTAATCCATCAGAATGAAGGCCTTGGCGTCTACCTGCGGCGGCGCCGGCGGCTCGGCCGCGTGTACGGCCGGGGCGGCCAGCAACAGGATGCCTACGCTGAAGGTCAGTTTTTTCAGGGAAGTGGATAAGTTTTTTTTCATCATGACGTCGCCAGAGTGTCCATTCAAAACCATTGAAATAGCGTTAACTTTCAAACATGTTCACGTTTTAAGCCAACCAGCGAGAGTGGCCCGGTGCGCGCGTGCCGGCCGCAACCCCCTGCGGCGCCCGTAGCGGGTAACACAACACACCGAAAATGCCCTTGCTGTGAGTTTATGTGATTTATCTTATTTTTGCAGGGTTTAGCGTGAATTTTCAGCATTTTTACATAACTGTACGCAGGCACGCACTTATCGTTCAAAAAAGCATCGAGACGCGCACTTTCGCCCCATCCACGGCTAAACGGCCAAGCATCTGCACCGCTAAACATCTGCGCCTCCATACGTCTAAAAAAGATTAATATATTCCATAATGGCATATAGAACCGTTATTTGTTCTTTTTAAAGCGCTTATCCTCAGCGCTATCATCCGCACAACGACTTTTATACCGAATAATCCTGGAGATGAGTCATGGCGATCCCCCATTCCGTCATCGAGATGATTGGCAATACCCTGATGTTGGAACTGACCCAGTTTGATACCGGCCCGTGCCGGCTGTTCGTCAAGCTGGAGAACCAAAACCCCGGCGGTTCGATCAAAGACCGCGTGGCGCTGTCGATGATCGAGCAGGCCGAGCGCGCCGGCAAACTGCAGCCGGGCGGCACCATCATCGAAGCCACCGCCGGCAATACCGGCCTGGGGTTGGCGCTGGTGGCGGCGCTGAAAGGCTATAAGCTGCTGCTGGTGGTGCCGGACAAGATGAGCCGCGAAAAGATCTTCCACCTGCGCGCGTTGGGGGTAGAGGTGTTGCTGACCCGTTCGGACGTCGGCAAGGGGCACCCGGCTTATTATCAGGATTACGCTAAACGCCTGGCCGGGGAGATCCCCGGCGCCTTTTATATCGATCAGTTCAACAACCCGGCCAACCCGGCGGCCCATACCACCGCCACCGCGCCCGAACTGTGGCGACAGATGGATCATGACGTGGACGCCATCGTGGTCGGCGTCGGTTCCGGCGGCACGCTGGGCGGGTTGAGCCGCTATTTCGCCGAGGTTTCGCCGCAGACGGAATTCGTGCTGGCCGACCCTGCCGGCTCTATCCTGGCGGACTATCTCGACCACGGCCAAATCGGCGAAGCGGGCAGTTGGCTGGTGGAAGGCATCGGCGAAGACTTCGTCCCGCCGCTCAGCGACTTTGACCAGGTGCGCCACGCTTACCGCATCGGCGATGAAGAAGCCTTCACCACCGCGCGCGATCTGCTGCGCAAGGAAGGCGTGCTGGCGGGCTCCTCCACCGGCACCCTGCTGGCCGCCGCTCTGCGTTACTGCCGCGCGCAAACCGAACCCAAGCGGGTCGTGACCTTCGTTTGCGACAGCGGCAACAAATACCTGTCTAAAATGTATAACGACCACTGGATGCTGGAGCAGGGCCTGCTGAGCAAACCGCAGCACGGCGATCTGCGCGATCTGATCGCCTATCGCCACGACGAAGGCGCCGCCGTTTCCGCCGCGCCGGACGACACGCTGGCGATCGTGCACGCCCGCATGCGGCTGTACGACATCTCGCAGCTACCGGTGCTGGAAGGCGATCGGGTGGTCGGATTGATCGATGAGTGGGATCTGCTGAACGCCGTCCAGGCCGACGCCGCCCACTTCAGCCTGCCGGCCGGCAGCGCGATGACCAAGCAGGTCCAGACGCTGCAAAAGGAAGCCGGCTACGAGGAATTACAGGCCACCTTCAACCATGGCCACGTCGCGGTGGTGCTCGACGGCGAGCGCTTCCTCGGCCTGATTACCCGCACAGACGTGCTTAACGCCTGGCGCCAAAAATTACGCTAATAAGGATCCATTATGGCCAAGTTTGATACGTTGACCGTTCACGCCGGTTACACCCCGGACGCGACCGGCGCAGTGATGCCGGCGATTTACGCCACCTCCACCTACGCCCAACCGGCGCCGGGCGAACATACCGGCTACGAATACTCCCGCAGCGCCAACCCGACGCGCACCGCGCTGGAAAGCGCCATCGCCGAACTGGAGGGCGGCAGCCGCGGCTACGCTTTCGCCTCCGGTCTGGCGGCCTGCTCCACGGTGCTGGAGCTGCTCGATAAAGACAGCCACCTGATCGCGGTAGACGACCTGTACGGCGGCACCTATCGCCTGCTGGAAAAAGTGCGCAGCCGCACCGCCGGCCTGCGCGTGACTTACGTGTCGCCGGCGGATCTCACCGGGCTGGAACAGGCGATCGAGCCGGATACCAAAATGATCTGGGTCGAAACGCCGACCAACCCGCTGCTCAAGCTGGCGGATCTGAGCGCCATCGCCGCGATCGCCAAAAAGCATCAGCTCATCAGCGTGGCGGACAACACCTTCGCCTCGCCGTATCTGCAACGTCCGCTGGATCTGGGCTTTGACGTGGTGGTGCACTCCGCCACCAAATACCTTAACGGCCACTCCGATGTGGTGGCGGGCGTCGCGGCGGTGGGGAATAACCCGGCGCTGGCGGAACAGCTCGGTTTCCTGCAAAACGCGGTCGGCGGCATTCTCGATCCGTTCAGCAGCTTCCTGACGCTGCGCGGCATTCGCACTCTGGCGCTGCGCATGCAGCGCCACAGCGACAGCGCGCTGCGCATCGCCCAGTGGCTGGAGAGCCAGCCGCAGGTGGAAAACGTCTATTACCCCGGCCTGCCGAGCCACCCGCAGCATGAGCTGGCGGCGCGCCAGATGACGCGCTTCGGCGGCATGATCTCGGTGCGGTTGAAAGGCGACGACGCCTATGCGCGCCGGGTCATCCAGCGCTCGCGCCTGTTCACCCTGGCGGAAAGCCTGGGCGGCGTGGAAAGCCTGATCAGCCAGCCGTTCAGCATGACGCACGCCTCCATTCCGCTGGAACAGCGCCTGGAAACCGGCATCACGCCGCAGCTGGTGCGCCTGTCGGTAGGGATTGAGGATGTGGAAGATCTGATCGCCGATCTGCAGCAGGCGCTGGCGGAATAATCACCGCATCAGCGCACCATCAGCCCGGCCGACGCGCCGGGCTTTTTTATGTCTGATGTTCAGACGCCGATGACGTCCCGATAAAAGCGCTGTGCCACATCGGGGTGGGAACGGATGCGGCCTTTCAGGTAGTTATACCCTACGTCGCGCAGCAGCGGGTTGAGCGGATCGCTGGCCGGGCCGCGCGCCTGCGCCGCCAGCTGCGGCGGCAGTTGATACAACGGCACCACCGCGTCCAAGCGCGCGCCGAGGAAGAAGGCAATCGACAGCCTGTCGCGCCCCGCCGGCGGCGTTTCCACCCGGTGCACCGTGGCGCGCAGGTAGCCGTTGGTCGCGAGTTCCAGCAGCTCGCCGATGTTCACCACGAAGGTATCCTCACGCGGCTGGGCGTCAATCCACCGCCCTTCGCTCACCTCCACCTGCAGCCCTTTTTGCGCGTCCTGCAGCAAAAAGCTGAGAAAGCCGGAGTCTTTGTGCGCGCCGACGCCCTGTGCGCTGCCGGTGGCGTCCCGCCCCGGGTAGCGAATCAGTTTGATGTGTTCGTTGGGCTTCTCGCCGTACAAACGATCGAACGCCTGCTCCGGCAGCGACAGCGCCAAAGCGAAAGCGCGCAACAGCCGCAGCGACATGGCGGTCATGGCCTGTTGCCACTGCAGCAGCAGCGGTTTCAGCGTCGGCAGCGCCGCCGGCCACTGGTTTGGCCCCTGCAGGCGCGCCCAGCGCGGCGTGTCATCAGACAGCGTCAGCGCCGGGCGTTCGGCGCCGATATCGAACTGCTCGCGCCAGTCAGGCTGCCCGCGCGTGAGTTCCGCCGCCGCCCGGTTGTAACCGCGAAAGTGCGGCGAATGCACCATCTGCACCGCCAATTTGTCGGCTTCCGGCAGCGCGAAAAATTGCCGCGCGGCGTGCTGCAGCCGCGCATTCAGCGCGCCGTCTACGCCGTGCCCACGCAGATAGAAAAAACCGACGTCGCGGGCCGCCGCGCGCAGATCGTCGAGAAAGGCGCGCCGTTGGCGCGCATCACCGTCAAGCTGCGAAAGATCCAGCAGCGGCAGCGTCTTCTGAGTCGTCAGATGCGTCATCATGCGGTTCCTCTTCTTCCCCGATCGCGATCGGGCTGCCATACAGGCGAATAATCAACATTGTCACTCCCCAGCGGGTAGCTGCATTTGCTTCATAGTTATCACCGCGCTCGCCGGAGCGGCCAATATTGTTGCGTTCTAAGTTATGCAAACGTTCAACAAACTGTCGCAAAACCGTCATCAATGTTTCTTATGCTCTGCGCAATTTCGCCGACGCCACTGGCTGGCGATGTGCGCTATCCGCTATCCTGTAAACGACCTCATACCCTGCCTGCCGGAGAAATACTGATGGATTTAGCCTTATTCGACCTGGATGAAACCCTGATTGACGATGACAGTGCCAGCCTGTGGATCCGCTGGCTGGTCGGCCAGGGGTTCGCGCCGGCGGAGCTGGAACTGCAGGAGCAGCAGCTGATGCAGCTCTATTATCAGGGCAAGCTGTCGATGGAGGACTACATGCAGGCCACGCTGGCGCCGCTGGCCGGCCTGAGCGTGCAAACCGTGGCCGGCTGGGTGCAGCGTTACATCCGCCGCGACATCCTGCCGCGCGTCTATCCCGCCGCCCGCGAGCGCCTGCAGTGGCACCGCGAACGCGGCGACTGCATCCTGGTGATCTCCGCCACCGGCGAGCATCTGGTGGCGCCGATCGCCGAACAGCTCGGCGCCGACGATGCGCTGGCGATCGGCGTGGAAATCAGCGATGGCCGCTTCACCGGCAACACCTACGGCACCATGACCTATCAACAGGGCAAGGTGATCCGCCTGCAGCACTGGCTGGCGCAGCACCCGCACCTGAAGTTCGAGCACAGCCACGGCTACAGCGACTCTCTCAATGACAAGGCGATGCTGCAATTCGTCGACAGCGCCACGGTGATCAATCCCGACAGCGAACTGAGCGCGCTGGCGGCGGAACGCGGCTGGGAAGTGTGCCGCTGGGAACGCTGAGCGGCAGACAAAAAGTGCCCTGCGGTGTGACAAAAAGCGCGTTGTGGCGTAGGTATAGAGGGTCCTTATTATCCGCTAACGGAGTTATCCCATGCTGACCATTTGGGGTCGTGAGAATTCGAACAACGTCAGGAAGGTGCTGTGGTGCGCCGCCGAATTGGGGCTCAACTACACCCACATCAACGCCGGCGGGGCGTTCGGCAAAGTCAACGAAGAGAGTTACCGCGCGTTGAACCCGAACGGCCTGGTGCCGCTGCTGCAGGACGATGACTTCGTGCTGTGGGAGTCCAACACCATCGTGCGCTACCTGGCGGCGAAATTCGGCGACGCGACGTTCTATCCGCAAGATCTACAGGCGCGCGCCGCCGCCGAGAAATGGATGGACTGGACCACCTCGACAATTGTCCCGGCCTTCACCATCGTCTTTTGGGGTCTGATCCGCACCGCGCCGGAGCTGCGCGACATGGCGAAAATCGAAACGGCGATCGCCACGCTGGAAAAACACTTCGACGTCATCGAACAGACGCTGGCGCACCAGCCTTACCTCTCCGGCGGCGCGTTCGGTTTCGGTGATATCCCGCTCGGCAGCTTCGCCTACGCCTGGTTCGAAATGCCGATCGCCCGCCGCCCGCGGCCGAACATGGAGCGCTGGTATCAGCAACTGCGCGCACGCCCGGCCTACCAGCGCGGCGTGATGAGCGCACTCACCTGATGCGTGCGGGGCGTTACGACGCCCCGACCTTCAGCAGCTTGCCGTCCCGTTCGTCCGTCAGCAGATACAGGTAGCCATCCGGCCCGCTGCGCACCTCGCGGATGCGTTCGCCGCGATCGCCCAGCAGCCGCTCTTCCGCCACCACCTTGTCCCCCTTCAGCGTCAGGCGAATCAGTGCCTTTTGCGCCAGCGCGCCGATGAACAGCGAGTGCCGCCAGGCGGGGAAGCGCTGCCCATCATAGAACGCCATGCCGCTGAGGCCGGGCGAAACCCGCCAATAGTGGAGCGGTTGTTCGGTGCCGGGCACCCGCTCCCCCTTCGCCTCGGGGATCGGCTGGCCGGAATAGTTGATGCCGTAGGTGGCCAGCGGCCAGCCGTAGTTTTTACCCGGCAGCGGGATGTTGAGCTCATCGCCGCCGCGCGGACCGTGCTCATGCTCCCAGATTGCGCCGCTCCACGGGTTCAACGCCAGCCCTTGCGGATTGCGATGGCCGTAAGACCAAACCTCCGGGCGTTTACCTGCCTGGCCGACCCAGGGGTTGTCCGGCGGCACGGCGCCCTCAGCGGTCAGCCGCACCAGCTTGCCCTGCAGTTTGTCGGTCTCTTGCGCCGTCGGCCGCTGATTGTTTTCGCCCAGCGTGATAAACAGGTAGCCTTGCCGATCAAACGCCAATTTGCCGCCGAAGTGATTGCCGACCGACAGCTTGGGCTGCTGACGGAAGATCACCTTAAAGTTTTCCAACCGCGCGTCATCGTCGCTCAGGCGGCCATAGCCGACCGCCGTGCCGGCTTTGCCGCCCTCGCCCGGTTCGGCGAAGCTGAGATACACCCGGCGGCTGGCGGCGAAATCGGGCGCCGGCAGCACCTCCAGCAGGCCGCCCTGCCCTTCGGCGTAGACCTGCGGCACACCGGCGATCGGCGGCGACAGCCCTTTATCCTGCTGCCACAGCCGCAGCCGGCCGGGCCGTTCGGTGATAAGCTGGCCTTGTTCCGCCGGCAAGAAGGCCAGCGACCAAGGGTGTTCCAGGCCGTCCTGCAATTGGCTGACCGTCGGCGCGGCGTGCGCCAGGCCGCTGCATAGCAGCAAACCGGCCAGCAGAGTCAATCGGGGCATGGCGTCCTCCTGAAGATAAAATGACCCGTTTAGTGTAGCCCACTCAGCAGAAGCGGTCGTTTGCATTACATTTCAACGGGTTGCCTTTTTGCCGCCATGTGCTTAAGTTAATCCATTACCCAGGAGGAAAAATGGACATTACCGTTACCGACGCGATCGACGAACAAACCCTCGATGCGATCAGGCAAGGCCTGCGCGCTTACAACCTGCCGCATATCGACGCCAGCCACCGCAAGCCGCTCAGCGTCTATGCGCGCGACGAAGCCGGCGCGGTGATCGGCGGCCTGACCGCCGAAACCTGGGGCAACTGGCTGAGCGTCGAGTGGCTGTGGGTGGCGGATACCCAGCGCGGCAGCGGCCTCGGCGGCCGACTGATGCGCGCCGCCGAACAAGAGGCGCAGGCGCGCGGCTGCCGCTACGCCCGCCTCGACACCTTCAGCTTCCAGGCGCGGCCGTTCTACGAAAAGCTCGGCTATCAGCTGCAAATGACGCTGAAAGAGTATCCGGTGGAACATGAGTGTTATTTACTCACCAAAACTCTGACTGATTAATGGATGGACGGATGGACAGCAAAAGCATGGTGGTGAACTGTGTAGCCTACAAAGCCGGCCAACGGCTGGGCGAAGTGACCATCGACGATATCAGCGAGGTGGTCAAACAGCCCGACACCTTCATCTGGCTGGGATTAAGGCAGCCGGAGCCGGCGTTTATGCGCAAGGTGCAGGAGGAGTTCGGGCTGCACGATTTGGCGATCGAAGACGCGCTGTGCGCGCACCAGCGGCCGAAGCTGGAGACCTACGGCGACTCGCTGTTCATCGTGGTGAAAACCGCGCAGTGGGGCGAGCACGACGAAATCGAATATGGCGAAACCCACTTCTTCGTCGGCAAAAACTTTCTGGTGACGGTGCGCCACGGCGCTTCGCCCAGTTACGCGCCGATCCGCGCCAAGGCGGAAGAGAACCACAAGCAGATGTGCCGCGGGCCGGGCTTCGCCCTCTATTCGGTGTTGGACTTCGTGGTGGATAACTACCGCAGCGTGGTGGCGCGCTTCGAGAGCACCATCGAGAACATTGAAGCCAACATGTTTCAGTCAGAGTTCGATCAGGCGGCGATCGAGAACGTCTATACCCTGCGCCGCCATCTGCTGGCGCTGCGCAACGCCGCGCTGCCGATGGATGAAATTTGCAACCAGCTGATCCGCCTGCACGAAGAGGTGATCCCGAAAGAGCTGCGCGCCTACGTGCGCGACGTGCAGGATCACGCCCATCAGGTGGTCAGCAATATCGACGACATGCGCGAAATGCTGACCAACGCCATGCACGTCAACCTGGCGCTGGTGACGGTCAAACAAAACGAAGTGGTGAAACGGCTGGCGGGTTGGGGGGCAATCTTGGCCATCCCGACGGTGGTCTTCAGCCTGTACGGGATGAACTTCGCCGACATGCCGGAACTGAAGTTCCCGTGGGCCTATCACGCCACGCTGGGAGTGACCGCCGTCGGCTGCATTTTCCTGTATCAGAAACTGAAGAAATCGGGCTGGCTGTAAGCGCCAGAACGGCGCTTTTCCCGCCGACGAAAACGATCGCGGGGCGGCTGGGATCACCGGCCGCCCCGCCGCTTCAATACAGCATCGGCCGCCGATCGCGATGCACGTGATTGTGGCGGCCGATGTGCTTGTCATCGGCCGCGCCGATATCCATCGATGCCAGCACCATGCCTTCGCCTGTCAGGCTCTGCGTCAACGGATAGCCGTCGGCGTCGACGATCACCGAACCGCCGATCCACGCAACGCCGCGCTCCGTTTCGCAACGATCGCACACCGCGATGAATAGCCGATTGACGGCGGCGTTGGCCTGCGCCTTCACCATCTCCGCCGGCCGTTCGCCCTGCGGGCGCGGCGCCAGCGGCCAGTTGACCGGCGCGCACAGCAGCTGAGCGCCGGCCAACGCAGGCAAGCGCACCCACTCCGGAAACTCGAGGTCGTAACAGATCATCACCGCCAACCGGCCAAAACGCGTCTCGACGACCGGCGGCGGCCGATCGCCGGCGGTAAAGATCGAACTCTCTTCATGCCACAGGTGCGCTTTGCGATAAATCGCCCTCACCCCCTGCGCATCGATCAATGCCGCGCTGTTGGCCACCTCGCCATCAGGCAGACGCTCGCAAAAACCGGCGACGATCGCCACATCCAGCTCACTCGCCAGGGCACACCACAGGCTAAGGCTGGGCCCATCTTCGGCCTCGGCCAACGCCCGCGCCTCCGCCTTGTCGCGCAGCACATAGCCGCTGTTCACCAACTCCGGCAACACGATGACGTTGGCGCCGCGCTGCGCCGCTCGGCGGATCGCCTGGGCGGACAGCGCCCGATTATGTTCCGCTTCCCCTACCCGCAGCGCCAACTGGCAGCATGCGACGCTGATCGTACCCATGACTCACCTTCTCCTTACCCTCACCGTTAAACCGACAGGGCGGCGATCCCCCCCTACTCCTCAGTAAATCAGTAAAGGCGCCGTGATAAAAGCCCGGCTCGCCCCTCAGCGTTCAGTTTGAGTCTCCAACTGCGGCGCCGGGCGGCTCAGCAAGCTGCCCAGCACGAAGGCGACACCGCCGCCCAGCAGACCGCCGTAGATCGGGCTGTTGGCGTCGATGCCGTGCCAGATCATCAGCCCCACCACGCAAAGGCTGCCGGTCAGCATGCTGGCGATGGCGCCGGCGCTGGTGGCGCGCGGCCAGAAGATAGCCCCCACCAACGGGATCAGCATGCCGCCCACCAACAGGTTGTAAGCCAGCGTTAGCGCCGCCAGCACGTCGCGCACCACAAACGCCAGCCCCAGCATGACCGCGCCCATGAGAAGCGTGGTGAAGCGCCCGGCGGCCAACCCGCCAGAAGGTCTGCGCCGGATGGCCGGCAACACGTCCTCCAGTGCGATGGTCGAAGAGGCCAGCAGGCAGGCGCTAGCGGTGGACATCAGCGCCGCCAGGGCCGCCGCGGCCACCAGCCCGCTGACGCCGACCGGCAACACCGCCTGCGCGATGGCGGCGAAGGCGCCGTCGGTATTACTGAGCGACGGCAGCACGATCTTGCCAGCCATGCCGATCAGCGCGCCGGTCACGCCGTACAGCACGCAATAGACGCCCGCCCCCAGCCCGGCGAAGCGCGCCACATTGGCGCTACGGGCGGTGAACACCCGCTGCCAGATGTCCTGACCGATCAAAATGCCGAAGAAGTAGATCAGGAAAAATACCAGAATAGTATCCAGCCCGATCGACGACAGCTGGTAGTAACCGGCGGGCAGCAGGCTGGTGAACGCCTCCCAGCCGCCGGCCTTGACGATACTCATCGGCATCAGCACCAGCATCATGCCGACGGTCATGATGATGAACTGAATGATGTCGGTCAGCGTCAGCGACCACATGCCCCCCAGCGTCGAATACAGTACCACCAGCCCGCCGCCGAGCAGGATAGACGCGCTGAACGACAGGCCGAACATCACCTGCATCACGCTGCCGATGGCGATGATCGAGGTCACCGCCACCATCAGGTCATACGCCAGCATGATCGCGCCGCTGGTGACCCGCGCCGCCGGGTGATACCGCCGCGACAGCACCTGGCTGACGGTATACAGCTTCAGTTTGAGCAGCGGTTTGGCCAGCACCAGACTCAGCACCACAATGCCCAGCCCGAGCGCGCCGCACAGCCAGACGCCGGAGATGCCGTAGGTGTAGCCGAGCTTGACGCTGCCGATGGTCGACGCGCCGCCGAGCACCACCGCCGACAGCGTGCCCAGATACAGCCCCGGCCCCAGGTTGCGCCCGGCCACCAGATACGCCTCTTTGGAGTTGGCGCGGCGAATGCCCATCCACCCCACCGCGCCTATCACCAGAAAGTAAATCACCACAACCAGCAGATCGAGATTCATGGGTACCTCCACTCCGTTGTTATTGTTATCAGGGGGCCCGACGCAACCGCTCCGCCGGCAGGGTCAGTACGACGGCCTCAGCGGGCCGGCAGCACGCACAGCATTTCAAACAGCAGATTGGCCGCCAGCAGCGCCGTATTGCCGGAACGATCGTAAGGCGGCGACACCTCCACCACGTCGCCGCCAATCAGGTTCAGCCCACGGCAGCCGCGCACGATCTCCAGCCCTTGCCAAACCGACAGTCCGCCGACCTCCGGCGTGCCGGTGCCCGGCGCGAAGGCCGGATCCAGCCCGTCGATATCGAAACTGAGATAAACCGGCGCATCGCCCATCTGCTCGCGGATCTCCGCCATCAGCGGCGTCAGCGACCGATGCCAGCAGGCTTCGGCCGGTACCACGCGGAAGCCCTGGCGCCGTGACCAATCGAAGTCATCCGCCGCATAGCCGCTGCCGCGCAGACCAATCTGCACCACTTTTTCCGGCGCCAGCAGCCCCTCCTCAAACGCGCGGCGGAAGGTGGTGCCGTGCGCCAGCTGTTCGCCAAACATCTCCTCGTTGGTGTCGGAATGCGCATCGACGTGGATCAGCCCGACCGGGCCATGTCGATGGGCGATGGCGCGCAGCACCGGCAGCGTAAGGGTGTGGTCGCCACCGAGCGTCAACGGCGTACAGCCGTACGCCAGGATCTCGCGGTAAGCCGCCTCGATGCGCCGTACGCTGTCCGCCAGGCTGTAGGGGTTAATGGCGACGTCCCCCAGATCGGCCACCTGCAGCCGTTCGAATGGGGCGGAGCCGGTGCCCATGTTGTAGGGGCGGATCATCACCGACTCCTGGCGGATCTGGCGCGGGCCATAGCGGGTGCCGCTGCGATTGGAGGTGCCGATATCCAGAGGAATGCCGACAAAGGCGGCGTCCAGACCACGCGCCTGATCGGCGGCGGGCAGGCGCATCATGGTGGGGAGACCGGCAAAGCGCGGCATGTCGTTGCCGCTTTGGGGTTGGTTCAGCATGGCGTTTCCTTGTCTTGGGCTTGCGATAAATTGAAACATTTAAGCAACATTCGCAGACTACCCCGTTGACCGCACCGGCTACCATTCCCGCTTTTGCATGTAAACATCGAAAAACACGATGTAACTAACCCATTGAAGCGTTGATTTTTATTTCAATCTCATGCCATAAGAAAGGCCATATCTTCAGCGCCGCGCCTATTTCTTCGATGTTAAAAATGGGTTAAGCGGCCGACGTTCTGCGGAGGGGGCGATGCTCACTAACCTAAGCGATATCGATCTGAAGCTGTTGCGGGTGTTCGTCGCGGTGGCGGAAGCCCAGGGCGTCAGCGCCGCACAGGAAACGCTGCTGATGAACCAATCCACCATCAGCACCCATCTGGCCTCGCTGGAAACGCGACTGGGTTTTCGCCTGTGCCAGCGCGGGCGCTCCGGCTTCCGGCTGACGCCAAAAGGGGAACGCATGCTGATCGCCTGCCGCTCCTTGTTCAACGCCGCCCGCGACTTCACCCGGGTCAGCCAGTCGCTGAACGGCCTGCTGACCGGCGATCTGCAAATCGGTCTGGTGGATAACCTGGTTTCACTGCCGGGCAACCCGTTCAGTCAGGCCATCAAGCACTTTCAGCGGCGCCACCAGGACGTGCAATTGCAGTGCCGCATCTGCTCACCGAACGAGATTGAACAAGGGCTGCTGCACCGGCAGCTCGATCTGGGCATCGGCTACTTTGGCCAGCAGTTGGAGGCGTTGCGTTATCAACCGTGGCTGGAGGAGACGCAGGCGATCTATTGCAGTGAGGATCACCCGCTGTTCGCGGTGGAAGAACCCGAGCGCGAGCAGATTGAAAACGCGCGCTGGGTCAAGCGCGGCTACCTGTTGGCGCAGCAGCTGTGCCCGATAGCCCCGCCGCATCTGGCCGCGGTGGCTCACCACATGGAGAGCGTCGCCCATCTGGTGCTGAGCGGCACCTGTCTCGGTTATCTGCCCACCCACTATGCGGCGCGCTGGGTGGAGCAAGGGCTGCTGCGGCAGTTGGGCGGCACGGCGCTCTCTTACCGCGCCACGCTCAGCCTGGTCAGCCGCCCCGTCCAACCCGACGAGGCGTTGAACGCGCTGCTGGAGGATTTGGCGCGCGCTGGCGAAAAAAAGCCCCGCATACGCGGGGCCTGACGGACGTTAACTGACCGGCATGCGCGCCGGATCGGGATACTGGTATTCAAAACCCAGCTCGTTGCAGATGCGGTTGCCGTCCACCAGCCGCTCATCCTGTTCCGCTTCGTCGGCAAACTGCGGCGGCTCCAGGTGCAGCTGCTCGGCCAGGGCCGGATAGAAATCGCGCTTGGCCGGATGACGCGGCGCGCACAGGTTGTACACGTGGCCGCCCTTCGGCAGCTTGAGCAGCAGTTGGATGGCGGCGATGACGTCGTCCTGATGCACCAGATTCACCCCCTGCGACCCGCCCTTCACATCGAGCTTTCCCGCCAGGAAGCGGCCTGGGTGGCGATCGGCGCCCACCAGCCCCGCCAGGCGCAGAATGTCCACCGAGGTATTCGGCAGCTCGTGCAGCCAGCGCTCCAGCTCGGCCAATACCCGGCCGGACGGCGAGACCGGCCGCAGCGGCGACTCTTCGCGCAGCGTGCCGGCGGTTTCGCCATACACCGAGGTGGAACTGGTGAAGATCACCCGCGGCACGCCGAAAGCCATTGCGCTGTCCACCAGCATGCGCACCGCATTGAAATAATTCTCGCTGCCTTCGACGGTGCGGCGCGCGGGCAGCGTGACCACCAGCGCATCCACGCGCAGCAACGACGCCAGATCGTCCGGATCGCAGATCAATTCCGGCGTCAGCTCCAACTGATAACATTCGATGCCGCTCATCCGCGCGGCCTCGACGCCGTCCGGCGTGGTTTTGCTGCCGACCACGTCGTACCCGCGGCCCATCAGCGACAACGCCAGCGGCATGCCCAACCAACCCAGACCAATAATGGCTACCTTTTTCATCCTCTTCCTCTCCTGAAGATCGCAGCGCCCTGCCCTTAAGGCTACGCCACTGCGCGCGGCGATACAATCTGACCGGCTTAAGGTTAGGTAAAGCCGTGTGTGGCTAATAACTCAACCTGTTTCAATAAATTAAATTTATGACGATAAAAAAGAGTTGCACGGCGGACAGCGGATAGTTTAGCTTAATTGCCATACGGTTTTTTACCGACTTTTGCTGAGAGAAAACACCATGACACGCGTTCAGTTCAACCACCATCATCACCATCACCCTGACTAGTCTTTCAGGCGATGTGTGCTGGAAGACGGTTTGTTAATCTTCCAGTGGCGCGCAGAACGCAAGAGAGAGCCCTCGGAAGATTTCTTCCGAGGGTTTTTTTTTGGCTCCGGACAGACAGAAAAGAATAGTTTTTACAATAAATTCATAAAATTACAGATTAAACAGAGGTTACCATGCTGGACAAGACACGTTTACGGATCGCAATGCAGAAGTCGGGCCGCCTGAGCGATGAATCCCAGGAACTGCTGGCGCGCTGCGGCATCAAGATTAACCTGCAGCAGCAGCGTCTGATCGCCTTCGCCGAAAACATGCCGATCGATATCCTGCGCGTGCGCGACGACGACATTCCGGGTCTGGTGATGGACGGCGTGGTCGATCTCGGCATCATCGGCGAGAACGTGCTGGAAGAAGAGCTGCTCAGCCGCCGCGCCCAGGGTGAAGACCCGCGCTACTTCACCCTGCGCCGCCTCGATTTCGGCGGCTGCCGCCTGTCGCTGGCCACCCCGCTCGACGCCGAATACGCCGGCCCGCAAAGCCTGCAGGACGCCCGCATCGCCACCTCTTATCCGCACCTGCTGAAGCAATACCTCGACAAACAGGGCGTGCGCTTCAAATCTTGCCTGCTGAACGGCTCGGTGGAAGTGGCGCCGCGCGCCGGCCTGGCCGACGCCATCTGCGATCTGGTCTCTACCGGCGCCACGCTGGAGGCCAACGGCCTGCGCGAAGTGGAGGTGATCTACCGCTCCAAAGCTTGCCTGATCCAGCGCGACGGCGAAATGCCTGAAGCCAAACAGCAGCTGATTGACCGCCTGATGACCCGCATTCAGGGCGTGATCCAGGCGCGCGAATCCAAATACATCATGCTGCACGCGCCGAGCGAGAAGCTGGACGAGATCGTCGCGCTGCTGCCGGGCGCCGAACGCCCGACCATTCTGCCGCTGGCCGGCGCGCAGAACCGCGTGGCGATGCACATGGTCAGCAGCGAAACCCTGTTCTGGGAAACCATGGAAAAACTGAAAGCGCTCGGCGCCAGCTCGATTCTGGTGCTGCCGATTGAAAAGATGATGGAGTAACGCCATGTCGACCTTCAACACGCCGATCGATTGGGCGACGTGCAGCGCCGAACGCCAGGCCGAGCTGCTGATGCGTCCGGCGATCGCCGCTTCCGACAGCATCACTCGCACGGTGAACGAGATCCTCGACAACGTGAAGGCCAACGGCGATCGGGCGTTGCGCGACTACAGCGCCCGTTTCGACAAGGCGGAAGTCTCGGCGCTGCGCGTTAGCGCCGAGCAGATCGCCGCCGCCGCCGCGCGGTTGGGCGACGACATCAAACAGGCGATGGCGGTGGCCGTCGCCAACGTGGAAACCTTCCACAACGCGCAGCGACTGCCGCCGGTGGACGTCGAAACGCAACCGGGCGTGCGCTGCCAGCAGGTGACCCGCCCAATCGACTCGGTGGGTCTGTATATTCCCGGCGGATCGGCGCCGCTGTTCTCCACCGTGCTGATGCTGGCGACGCCGGCGCGCATCGCCGGCTGCCGCCGGGTAGTGCTGTGCTCGCCGCCGCCGATCGCCGATGAGATCCTGTATGCGGCGCAGCTGTGCGGCGTGCAGGAAGTGTTTCAGGTCGGGGGCGCGCAGGCGATCGCCGCCCTGGCGTTTGGCACCGAAAGCGTGCCGCGCGTGGCGAAGATCTTCGGGCCGGGCAACGCCTTCGTGACCGAAGCCAAGCGGCAGGTCAGCCAGCGCCTTGACGGCGCGGCCATCGACATGCCGGCCGGTCCTTCGGAAGTGCTGGTGATCGCCGACGCCGGCGCCACCCCGGCGTTTGTCGCTTCCGATCTGCTGTCGCAGGCCGAGCACGGCCCGGATTCGCAGGTGATCCTGCTGACGCCGGACGCGGCGATGGCGCAGGCGGTGGCCGACGCGGTGGAAAGCCAGCTGGCCGAACTGCCGCGCGCCGACACCGCCCGCCAGGCGCTGGCGAGCAGCCGCCTGATCGTGGCGCGCGATCTGCCGGAGTGCGTGGCCATCAGCAACCGTTACGGCCCGGAGCACCTGATCATTCAGACCCGCAATGCGCGCGATCTGGTGGAAAGCATCACCAGCGCCGGTTCGGTGTTCCTCGGCGACTGGTCGCCGGAGTCCGCCGGCGATTACGCCTCCGGCACCAACCACGTGCTGCCGACCTACGGCTACACCGCCACCTGCTCAAGCCTCGGGCTGGCCGATTTCCAAAAACGCATGACGGTGCAGGAGCTGACGCCGCAGGGCTTCAGCAACCTGGCCGCCACCATCGAGACGCTGGCTGCCGCCGAGCAGCTGATCGCCCACAAGAACGCCGTGACCCTGCGCGTCGCCGCCCTGAAGGAGCAAGCATGAGCATCGAAAAACTGGCGCGCGCCAACGTTCGCGAGCTGACCCCTTATCAATCGGCGCGCCGCCTCGGCGGCAAGGGCGACGTATGGCTGAACGCCAACGAATACCCGATCGCCCCGGAATTCCAGCTGACCGCGCAAACCTTCAACCGCTATCCGGAGTGCCAGCCGGCGCAGGTGATCGAACGCTACGCCGCCTATGCCGGGGTCAAGAAAGAGCAGGTGCTGGTCAGCCGCGGCGCCGATGAAGGCATCGAGCTGCTGATCCGCGCCTTCTGTGAGCCGGGCAAAGACGCCATTCTGTTCTGCCCGCCGACCTACGGCATGTACGCCGTCAGCGCCGAAACCTTTGGCGTGGAGCGCCGCACCGTGGCCGCCAAAGAGGACTGGCAGTTGGATCTGCCGGCCATCGCGGACAGCCTGGACAACGTGAAGTTGATCTACGTCTGCAGCCCAAACAACCCGACCGGTAACCTGATTGACCCGGACTCTCTACGCAGCCTGTTGGAGCTGGCCAAAGGCAGAGCGATCGTCGCGGTGGACGAAGCCTATATCGAGTTTTGCCCGCAGGCCTCGGTGGCCGGGTGGCTGAGCGAATACCCGCACCTGGCTATTCTGCGCACGCTGTCGAAGGCCTTTGCGCTGGCTGGCCTGCGCTGCGGCTTTACGCTCGCCAACGAAGATCTGATCGCCCTGCTGCTGAAGGTGATCGCGCCTTACCCGCTCTCGACGCCGGTGGCGGATATCGCCGCGCAGGCGCTGAGCGAAGAAGGCATCCGCACCATGCGCCAGCGCGTCACCGACATCGCCGCCACCCGCAGCTGGCTGCAGCAACAGCTGGAAAAATGCGCCTGCGTCGAGCAGGTTTTCGCCAGCGACAGCAATTACCTGCTGGCCCGCTTCACCGCCTCAAGTAATGTGTTTAAAAGCTTGTGGGATCAGGGCATTATCTTACGAGACCAAAACAAACAGCCCGGGTTGTCCGGCTGCCTGCGCATCACCATAGGCACCCGCGACGAATGTCAACGCGTGGTGGACGCCTTGTCCGCCCTGCCCGGTGCCAACCAGACTCGCCAGGAGCCAATGTGAGCCAAAAAATCCTCTTTATCGATCGTGACGGCACGCTGATTGCCGAGCCACCGGAAGATTTCCAGGTTGACCGCCTGGACAAGCTGGCGCTCGAGCCGGACGTGATCCCTTCCCTGCTGGCGCTGCAACAGGCGGGGTATCAGCTGGTGATGATCACCAATCAGGATGGGCTCGGCACCGCCAGTTTCCCGCAGGAAACCTTCGATCCGCCGCACAACCTGATGATGCAGATCCTTAGCTCGCAGGGCATTCAGTTCGCCGATGTGTTGATCTGCCCGCACCTGCCGGCGGACAACTGCGACTGCCGCAAGCCGAAGACCGCGCTGGTGAAGGGTTACCTCGAACCCGGCGTGCTCGATACCACCCACAGCTACGTGATCGGCGATCGGCCGACCGACGTGCAGCTGGCGGAAAACATGGGCATTCAGGGGCTGCGCTACCAGCGCGGCGTGCTGGGCTGGAAAGAGATCGTGCGCCAGCTGACCCTGCGCGACCGTCATGCGCGGGTTAACCGCGTGACCAAAGAGACGCAGATCGATGTCAACGTCTGGCTGGATCGCGAAGGCGGCAGCAAAATCAAAACCGGCGTCGGCTTCTTCGACCACATGCTGGATCAGATCGCCACCCACGGCGGCTTCCGCATGGAGATCGACGTCAAAGGCGACCTGTATATCGACGATCACCACACCGTAGAGGACACCGGCCTGGCGCTGGGCGAAGCGTTGAACAAGGCGCTGGGCGACAAGCGCGGCATTGCCCGCTTCGGCTTCGTGCTGCCGATGGACGAGTGTCTGGCGCGCTGCGCGCTGGATATCTCCGGCCGCCCGCACCTGGAGTACAAGGCCGAGTTCAACTATCAGCGCGTCGGCGATCTCAGCACCGAAATGGTCGAGCACTTCTTCCGCTCGCTGTCCTACACCATGGGTTGCACGTTGCACCTGAAGACCAAAGGCAAAAACGACCACCACCGGGTCGAAAGCCTGTTCAAAGTGTTTGGCCGCACGCTGCGCCAGGCGATCCGCGTCGAGGGCAATACCCTGCCGAGCTCGAAAGGAGTGCTGTGATGAACGTGGTGATTTTGGATACCGGCTGCGCCAACCTGGCCTCCGTCACCTATGCGGTCCGCCGCCTGGGCTATCAGCCGGAAGTGAGCCGCGATCCGGAGATCGTGCTGCGCGCCGACAAGCTGTTCCTGCCGGGCGTCGGCACCGCGCAGGCGGCGATGGATCAGCTGCGTGAACGCGATCTGATCGAACTGATCAGGGCCTGCACTCAGCCGGTGCTGGGCATCTGCCTCGGCATGCAGCTGCTGGCGGCCAGCAGCGAAGAGAACGGCGGCATAACGACGCTCGGCCTCATCGATACGCCGGTAAAGCAGATGACCGACTTCGGCCTGCCGCTGCCGCACATGGGTTGGAACCAGGTATCCGCGCAGGCAGGCCACCATCTGTTCCGCGGCATCGATGACGGCGCCTACTTCTATTTCGTTCACAGCTATGCGATGCCGATATGCCCCAGCACCATCGCTCAGGCGAACTACGGCGAGCCCTTCACCACCGCCGTGCAAAAAGACAACTTCTTCGGCGTGCAGTTTCATCCAGAACGATCTGGAGCGGCCGGCGCGCAACTGTTGAAAAACTTTCTGGAGATGTAGGCAGCATGATTATTCCGGCTTTGGATTTGATCGACGGCAACGTGGTGCGTTTGCATCAGGGCGATTACGGCCAACAGCGCGACTACGGCAACGATCCGCTGCTGCGCCTGCAGGACTATCAACAACAGGGCGCCCAGGTGCTGCACCTGGTCGATCTGACCGGCGCCAAAGATCCGGCCGCGCGCCAGATCCCGCTGCTGCGCAAGCTGTTGGCGGGGGTTAACGTGCCGGTGCAGGTCGGCGGCGGCATCCGCAACGAGCAAGACGTCAGCGCCCTGCTGGAGGCCGGCGCCACGCGCGTGGTGATCGGCTCCACCGCGGTGAAACAGCCGCAGTTGGTACAAAGCTGGTTCGAACGCTATGGCGCCGACGCGCTGGTACTGGCGTTGGATGTGCGCATCGACGCGCAGGGCGTGAAGCGCGTGGCCATCAGCGGCTGGCAGGAAGACTCCGACGCCACGCTTGAACAGGTGGTAGAGCAGTTCCTGCCCTACGGGCTGAAACACGTGCTGTGCACCGACATTTCGCGCGACGGCACGCTGGCCGGTTCCAACGTGGCGCTGTATCAGGCGATCAGCCGCCGCTATCCGCAAGTGGCCTTCCAGGCCTCAGGCGGCATCGGCAATCTGGACGACATCGCCCAGTTGCGCGGCAGCGGCGTTGCCGGCGTGATCGTCGGGCGCGCCCTGCTGGAAGGTAAATTTAGCGTTGAGGAGGCGATTGCATGCTGGCAAAACGGATAATCCCGTGTCTGGATGTTAAAGACGGGCAAGTGGTGAAAGGCGTGCAGTTCCGCAACCACGAAATCATCGGCGACATCGTGCCGCTGGCGCAGCGCTATGCGCAAGAAGGCGCGGACGAGCTGGTGTTTTACGATATCACCGCCTCGAGCGACGGCCGAGTGGTGGACAAAAGCTGGGTGTCGCGCGTGGCGGAGGTGATTGATATTCCGTTCTGCGTCGCCGGCGGCATTAAAAGCGCCGAGGATGCCAGCCAGATCCTGTCTTTCGGCGCCGACAAAATCTCCATCAACTCACCGGCGCTGGCCGATCCCGATCTGATTAGCCGCCTGGCGGATCGCTTTGGCGTGCAGTGCATCGTGGTGGGCATTGATACCTGGTTCGACAGTGAAACCGGCAAGTATCACGTCAATCAATATACCGGCGACGAGAGCCGTACCCGCGTCACCCAGTGGGAAACCCTCGACTGGGTGCAGGAAGTGCAGCGCCGCGGCGCCGGTGAGATCGTGCTGAACATGATGAACCAGGACGGCGTGCGCAACGGTTACGATCTGCAGCAGCTGCGTCGGGTGCGCGAGGTCTGCAAAGTGCCGCTGATCGCCTCCGGCGGCGCGGGCACGATGGAGCACTTCCTGGAAGCGTTCCGCGATGCGGACGTCGACGGCGCGCTGGCGGCATCGGTGTTCCACAAACAAATCATCAATATCGGCGACCTGAAAAGGTTCCTGGTCGAACAAGGCGTGGAGATTCGCGTGTGCTGACAGAACAACAGAGAAACCAGCTGGACTGGGAGAAAACCGACGGCCTGATGCCGGCCATCGTGCAACACGCCGTTTCCGGCGAAGTGCTGATGCTGGGTTACATGACGCCGGAAGCGCTGGCGACCACTGAGCAGAGCGGCAATGTCACCTTCTTTTCGCGCACCAAGCAGCGCCTGTGGACCAAAGGCGAAAGTTCCGGCCACTTCCTCAAGGTGGTCAGCATCACGCCGGACTGCGATAACGACACGCTGCTGGTATTAGCCAACCCGATCGGCCCGACCTGCCACCTGGGCAACAGCAGCTGCTTCCATCCGGCCGCCAGCGACTGGACGTTCCTCTATCAGCTGGAACAGCTGTTGGCGGAACGCAAGCATGCCAGCCCGGACAGCTCATACACCGCCAGCCTGTACGCCAGCGGCACCAAACGCATCGCGCAGAAGGTCGGGGAAGAAGGCGTGGAAACCGCGCTGGCCGCCACGGTCAACGATCGCGAAGAGCTGACCAACGAGGCCTCGGATCTGATCTATCACCTGCTGGTGCTGCTGCAGGACCAGGATTTGGATCTGAGCGCGGTGATCGGCCGGCTGCGCGAGCGGCATCAGAAAAAAGCGTGACATTAAATCACGCGCAATAAAAAAGCCGCCGGGCGTTAACCTCGGCGGCTTTTTTTATCGCTCAACGAGTGGGCTTATTCCATCCATTCGGTATGGAACACGCCTTCCTTGTCGATGCGTTTGTAGGTGTGCGCACCGAAATAGTCGCGCTGCGCCTGGATCAGGTTAGCCGGCAGCACCGCTGAACGGTAGCTGTCGTAGTAAGCGATCGCGGCGGAGAAGGTTGGCGTAGGGATACCGTTCTGCACGGCATAGGCCACCACGTCACGCAGCGCCTGCTGGTACTCGTCGGCGATTTGCTTGAAGTATGGCGCCAGCAGCAGGTTGGCGATATCGGCATCCGCTGCGTAAGCGTCGGTGATCTTCTGCAGGAACTGGGCACGGATGATACAGCCGGCGCGGAAGATCTTGGCGATTTCGCCGTAGTGCAGATCCCAGTTGTTTTCTTTGGACGCGGCTTTCAGCTGAGAGAAGCCCTGCGCGTAGGATACGATCTTGCCCAAATACAGTGCGCGACGCACTTTCTCGATGAACTCGGCTTTGTCGCCGGTGAACGGTGCCACTTTCGGCCCGGTCAGCACTTTAGACGCGGCAACGCGCTGATCTTTCAGCGAGGACAGGTAGCGTGCGAACACCGATTCGGTGATCAGCGACAGCGGTTCGCCCAGATCCAGCGAGCTCTGACTGGTCCACTTGCCGGTGCCTTTGTTGGCGGCTTCGTCCAGGATCACATCGACCAGGTATTTACCCTCTTCGTCTTTCTTGGTGAAGATGTCTTTGGTGATGTCGATCAGGTAGCTGTTCAGCTCACCCTTGTTCCACTCGGCGAAGGTTTCGGCCAGCTGCTCGTTGCTTAGGTTCAGCGCCTGCTTCAGCAGAGAATAGGCTTCGGCAATCAGCTGCATGTCGCCGTATTCGATGCCGTTGTGCACCATCTTCACATAGTGGCCGGCACCGTCAGCGCCGATATAAGTCACGCAAGGTTCGCCTTCCGCAACCGCAGCGATTTTCTCCAGGATCGGCGCCACCAGCTCGTAAGCTTCTTTCTGGCCGCCAGGCATGATGGAAGGCCCTTTCAGCGCGCCCTCTTCACCGCCGGAAACGCCGGTGCCGATGAAATTGAAGCCCTGGTCGGACAGTTCGCGGTTACGACGGATGGTGTCCTGATAGTAGGTGTTGCCGCCATCGATCAGGATATCGCCCTTGTCCAGATGCGGAGTCAGCGAGGCAATGGTTTTATCCGTCGCTTCGCCCGCTTTCACCATCAGCAGGATGCGGCGTGGTTTTTCCAGCGATTCAACAAACTCTTCAACGGTGTAATACGGCGCCAGGTTTTTGCCCGGGTTCTCAGCGATCACTTCGTCAGTCTTGTCGCCAGAACGGTTGAAAATGGAAACGGTGTAACCACGGCTCTCGATGTTCAGCGCGAGGTTGCGGCCCATTACCGCCATGCCGACAACGCCGATTTGTTGCTTGGACATTTAGGAACTCCTGTCTGAGGATGACCCTGCCGGCAACGTCGGCCAGCAGGTTTTGTGATGTGGCACACATGTTAACTCAGGATTGAGCCGCGTGGGTAGTGATTGGTGCGATAGGTCACATCACAGCACAAATTCATAGCAAGTAAACTCAAATTTTGTTACACATATTAACAAAAAGTGGAGTCAATGAGGGGAATAACTTTAAACTTGAAGTGAGATGAACTAAAATCCAGCAACCCATTTTTTGTGTAAAAAAGAAAATGAAACCTCTCTATTCTCATCAAAAAAACTGTTTTGATGTTATTCGTATTTTTGCAGCATTCCTTGTCCTTTACTCGCATCATTTTGCTTTGAGTGGCAAAGCCGAACCGTCTTTTCTGGGCTTTGAAAGCTTCGGCGGATTGGCCGTTGTCATATTCTTTGGCGTTTCCGGGTATCTGATCGCTCAGTCCGGGATGAGAAGCGGGAGCTTTGTCTCGTTTATGGAAAAGAGAATAAAGCGAATATTTCCGGCGCTTATCGTATGCAGTCTCGTTTTATACATTGCCTTAGGTTTAGCTTTACAACCTGGAAACGTCTTCACTAAAAGATCGTTGATTGCGGCGATTAACCTGGTCGCCTTGCGCGGTGCTGACCCAATCACTATGGCGCAGCATTATATTTATCCTAACGCGATAAATGGCAGTCTCTGGACACTGCCGTTAGAGTTCGCTTGTTATCTTATTCTTGCCGTCGCTTTTTGCTTCGCAAAAAATATCAAGCCAATACTCGTTGTCCTGCTCTCCATGGTGGCACTTACTATTTATCTCCTGTCAAACCCAACGACACTCGGCTTTTATTCAATTTCGCTGCAACTGTTTACGCCACGTGCCGTCGCCTTCTTCTGCGGTGCCTTAATGGCATTAACAGAAAGCAGTTGGAATAATAGAAACGCCAAGAAATTCCTCTTCACTTCAGGCATCGTTTTACTTTATGTACTGAAAGGGAGTTATGAATTACGGGTTTTAGGCTATCTCATCATTCCTACATTGGTCATCATCATTGGTGTCTCGCTGACGGACAAGCTTATCTATGGTCGATTTGATTACTCTTATGGCGTATATATTTATGCGTTCCCTGTACAGCAAATCGTTATAAACCATACATCGTTAGGTTTTTATAGCAGCATGTTGTTCAGCGCTTTAATGACCCTGCTTCTCGGCGCTTTATCCTGGCATTTCGTAGAAAGACGCTTCCTGCGCAAGAAAGCGATACCGTCGACCGCATCTACTATTAATACGGACGAACTGGCTATCAAGTAGGCCAATAGCGCCGTTGGAAAATCCCCTCGCTCTATTTGCTATACAAAATCCGGCGCTTAAGCCTAATGCTTGTCAGTTAAGCTTTTGAGGAAGCCGCAACGTATAACGTTGCGGCTTATTTTTTACTGCCCGCGGGTAATGTCTTTGCCGTCGAGAAGGAAGTACGAAGCTCCCCGCCATTGCCAGGATATCATTCATTATCTTCGGGGCTTTCCCTGGGGCAACTTGCCGGAAACAGGCTCAGTTGGGCTGTCAAATATAACGCAGCCTGTTTAAAACCGATTTGATAAGGCTCTACATACTTCAGGCTGTTAGCCATCTGCGCCATCATGAAGCGCAGCAGGTTATACGCCAACGCCACGCCCCACAGCTCCAGCCTGACCAACTCCGGCTTTTTGCTTCTCAGAGTCAGTTCGTTCTGCAGCAGATACTGTTTCATCTCCCTGAAGCCATGCTCTATTTCCCAACGATGCCCATACAGATCGACGATATCGGCTTTGGGGTAGCGTCGCGGATGGCACATCGAGGTCAGGATTTGGACTTTCTTGCCATTAACCTCTTTGCTTATCAATCTGGCTACCAGTATTTCCGGGGCACCCGGCCATTTCTTGCGGGCCTGCGAACTTAACTTCAACTCAACGAGCTCCTGTCCCGCTCCCAGCCTCTCCCGTACGTGATACTGCGCATCTTTGCGCAGTGGGAACATCCAGTGTTTCTCCGTTCCCGAGGCGCTCCAGTGATGGAGGAGTCCCAGCGCATAAAAACCTTTATCCAGTATCGTCAACGACTGCTCCGGTGTCTGCTCAGCCAGCTGTGCAGCAAGGTCAACCTCACTGGTTTCCGAGACGCTGCCGAAGCTCACGCCTGTCAGCAAGTGACTGGTGACCTCCATCTGGCAAACCATGCCAGGGACATACCGACCACGGCCCAGACCATCATTTGCATGGGAAGACGGCGTTTTCGGAGAGTCACAATCCATTATCAGCGAGGCATTCATCGCTAAGCTCGGGTGAGAGCAAGTCGGAAAGCGCAGCGAATTATTTGGGGGAGAATTTAAGAACGGTATCAAGAGCCTGACTCAGCAACATAAAAAAATCCGTAATCTCAGAGAGATTACGGATTCTTACACAGCGACAGGATCGTTCAAGTGATCCTTAACTGATCTATAGCGCCAGTTTTTTATACAAGAAACTCACTCTCTGTCTCATTAACCGATGATCTCATGGATCGCTCTGCGCGACAGAATTCGCTTCACGTAGCGCTGCAAACGATAAGGCACCAATTTGACGCCCCAGGCCAATGCCGGGTGTTTGCTCAACCGCCACAGAATGGCCAGCAGTTTTTCCTTACGGCCTTGCGGTGCAGCTGGCGTTACCGCAACAACTTCCACATAGGCAGAGGCGTAAACGGATGCCAGCAGGGCTTTATAATCGATACGCCCCAACTCACTTTCCCGCAGCCAATCAGCCTGCAGATACCCGTCCCGATAGAAGTCCCCTACGCGTTCTGCGTGAGAAAGATCCAACAATGCCGGCGCATTAGCGGCCGCAAAGAAAGCTTGCGGATCGGCACGCAGAGAACGCCAGAGCTCACACATTTTCTTGGCGGAAGTGTCCCAGGCAATCACCCGACTATCGCGGCGGCCGACAACACGTTCGCCGAAAGCGCCAATGTTCGGAACGACAACGGGAATACCGTACTCAAGCGCGATGCTGAGCGTATAACTATAAGTTTCAGGCCATTGAGCCGGGTACCAAATGACGTCCGGCTTGATCTCATCCAGCTTCTGCTGCAGATCGCGGCTTGAATAGGCGCCATGCCCTTTGACGGCATCGCACAGAGGGCGGAAAGCGTAGCCTAACAAATGAAACTCGATATCTTCGTGTTTCAAGTCATTGGCGACTTCATCCAACATCAATGCGCCTTTTTCACGGCTGATCGCCCCCAAAACAAGTACCTTCAGCTTCTGCCCCGGCTGATAGGTGGACTTGACTTCAGGATACGGAGCGGCAACCTCATAATCCGGATGCCAGGCAATGACACTTTTTTGTGCGCAACTCGGAAAATCGCGCATAAAGCGGACTTGCGTATCGGCAGAAGGGAAAATAACCCGCTCGGCATTTTCGATCCATGGCAGCAGTTTTGCGCGCCATTGTTCCGCCGACAACCCGCCTGGAATCTGATAGTGTTCACTGCATAGCTTATCGCGGGTCGCAACGACATCACCGGCGAAGATGCCGTTTTTATCGGTTAACGTTGGATTCGCGTTCACGAAATAATAATCGTGAATCGTAATGTCATAGGTGCATGACAAGCTATTTTTCAACTCGCCAATTTTATCGGCAACGCCGATCATATGATGAAAATGAATGTGCCCAACGCCAATAAAGCGCAGCAGGTTGACCAGCGTGTCATAACCCTGGGCGACATCAATAATGAACTTCTCGCGGTACACGGCCTCGTTCGTATTTAACGACAATGCAACGCTGCGCCCTTCCTCTTCCGGCGTTAACAGCAGGAAATGCGCCTTATCTTTATAAAACTTGACCAACTCATGCAAATGCTGGGTAACACCACCGCCCATCTTATGAGAGACCAACAAGACTTTGCTGACGTCTTTCTTGGCCAAAATACGCAGTAACATCTGTTGGCGAGCTTTTTTTGCCGGATCGTGAGCGATGAAATCCATCACGTCTTTCGTGTAGTTGGGATGGAGTTCGTTCAGCAACTCAAGAGCTCGCGTTTTACGCGGGTTCTGTTCACCGGCAAAGCTCACGCCGCCTTTGTGATAAACAAAGACATTGAGCTGATGGAAGTTAGGCCATCCGGCTTTTGCCGCACGCTGGCACCAGTCGTTTTCCTCGCCATAACCTCGGCCAAAGGTTTCGACGTCAAAATACCCGACCTCATTCAAACAATCCCGGCGGATATACATGCAGAAGCCGACACCGGTTGGCACTTCCACCAGGTTGTTTTCTCTACCGTAAGTCGAGAACTGATCGTCCAGCTGCTGTACGTTCATTCCCATAAAGAGTTCATTGTCTTCACAGAAATTAGGGAAGCTGCAAATGGTCGCATTGTTTGAAAACGGTGTGATGCTGCCGACCCGGCTACGTGAATAAGCCGCGTCACGAATACGCTCCAGCCAATCATTAGCGACTTCAACATCGCTATTGAGCAACAAGACATCCCGCTTCGGATTGAGCTTCATGCCGCGGTTCACCGTTGCCACAAAGCCCAAGTTTTGCTCGTTTTCAAGCAGTTTGAAACGCGCCGTCTCTGCCCGTTCCCGTAGCCACTGAGTCAACTCAGGCTCCGGTGAAGCATCGTTGATGACCACCAGTTGCGCCCAATGCGGCAAAGTGGCCAGCGCGGACTCAATGCACTCCTGGGTCTCTTCTAATCCACCGTACACAGGGACGACGACATCGACGATGATCTCTTCGGATTGCTCGCTGACCACAGCCTCCAACTCGCCGACTTTTTCTTGCAGAACGCCGATCTCAGCCTGTTTGGCTGCCAATGCCGAGTTCAAATCTTCAATTGTGTTCATTAAAGTACAAACAGTCCTTTCAACACTTCCATCTTCAATAATGGAAGAGGCCTTTTTTTCCATTTCCGCATCACGCATGCCATCACCACGGGTAATATAATAATTGACGTGTTTCGTTATTATTTCCGCTTCATCAGGAGAGGAAAGCCGGAAACGAATATAATTGATATCAAACAATAACTCAAAAGGCACCAAATAGGAGAATAGGTAGAAGGCAAGGCGCTTTACCTTCTCTGCCTGATTGGCGACATTACAGAAAGCGTATGAGCAATCGCCCAATACGGTCACGGGAGTGTCCAACAACATCGCTTCCAGGCCAACACTGGAGTTAATCGTCAGAATATGTTTGCAACGCTGAATAAAGTCGATGCTGTTTGCCGAATGGTCGATGACATCATGCCCTTCCTGCAACGTAAAGCGACTGCCAGGGTGGCTACGAATCAATCGTTTCCCAGGGAAAGTGAACTCGGCATAGTCCAGCAATGACTGATTATTGAACGAATTGCTGAACGCGATGATATTGGAATCATTTTCAACCTGAAGCGCAATACCGACATCAAACTTGTCTTCCGCTCGATCTTCATCACCTTGAGGCATCACCAAAGGCTGGCCGGTAAAGAACTCGCGGAGTTGCTCCACTTGAACGTTCATATTGAAACGGTAATCGCTACTCAGATAGCGTCTTTCCGCCTCCGTATTGCCGTTTACCCCACTAAAGTCAAAATAAGCAGTCGCCAAATACTCCGGCGAGCGCAATGGCCCCAACTCAAGATTGACGACTTTAATATTTCTTCTTTTCGCAGCCGCATTCAAGGATGGGCAATTACACCATGTCAGCACGCACTCGATATGACTTTCCTGACTGAGAGCAGCAAACAGTGCCGTCTCAAGCTCAGGAATCACCTCGGTGATGAACGTCTTAAAGAGGACATCTGGGTTGTTAAAGCATTTTCCCATGTAGTGACTGAAAAACGACTCATCAATCACACTGACTTTATGCTTTGCACTCAACTGGTCAAGGTCGGGCAACTGGAAGCCCAAGCGCTTTTGTGAATCGTCCTCAAGTTCCCAACGCCTCTCACGTTCCCATTGTTCAAGGGGGGACAAGTAATCATTGCCCATCATGAAATAAACGGGATCTTTCATCGAGCTCAGGACGCGATAGAAAAACCACAAATAGGGTGCTTTAACGCCTCTAAAGGGGTAAGCCGGTAAGAAAACGCTGATCATTATGACACTCCATCGGCAACGATTTGGATTGGAGCATGGATCACGCCACCGAGCTCTCGTGAGGACCAGTACTTAATTTTTCCAATAGGCCTGCGCTGATCGAGCTCTTCTCGCTCGCCATTATTAAAGCACGCCAGACCGCAGTGGATGAGATAATCACCGGCGTTAATCGGCAACTTGACTTTGTATTTCAACGTTTGCAAACCCGGTTGCAGCGTCAGAGGGTGCCCGGCGCCGATGTTGTTATCCCCCCAAATATCGCCCCCCTGAGCGCGAGAAATCGAGATCCCCAAAACAACGTCGCTGATCGTCTCTGAAGACGCCAGGGTAAAGTTAAAGTACAGCTCTTCACCCGATTTCACTAAAGGCTTGTCAGCCAGGGGGGTGCCATCACTTTTGATGACAGAGAACGACTCGATAATCGCCCGCGCACTACCAAAACGCTTTTCATCCACTTCAGCATTGATCGACGTCTGTTGCAGGGCGCGGAGCTCCTCAATCCCATAGCTGGCGGAAGAGTCGACGGTGGAAGAGACCACTGGCTCCTGTTTCTTTTCAGAAAGCAGCATGCCCTTTTCATAAGCCAACACCGCGGCCAGGACATCCGTCGTATCACCGATCAGTTGGCCGTCGCTCATAACCAGACAGCGATCGGCGTATTCCAGAATGCTGCCGGTTGAATGGGTCACCATAATGATGGTTGTCCCCTGCTTCTTCAGTGCTTCCATCCTTTTAAAGCATTTATACTGGAATCCGATATCTCCTACCGCCAACGCTTCATCGACGATTAAAATCTCGGGATCAATACAGGCTTGCACCGCAAACGCCAAGCGCACATACATCCCGCTGGAATAGGTTTTTACCGGCTGGTCGATAAACGCGCCAATATCTGCGAAATCGAGAATACTTTGAAACTTGCGATCGATCTCAGCCTTGCTTAACCCCAGTACGCTGCCATTAAGGTAGACGTTATCTCGGCCAGTAAATTCAGGATTGAACCCCGCTCCCAACTCCAGCAAGGCGGCGATTCGGCCATTGACGCTAATGTCACCGGTCGTCGGTGTCAGCGTACCGCAAATCATCTGAAGCAGCGTGGACTTGCCCGCCCCATTTCTGCCGATAATGCCAACGGTCTCTCCACGGTTGATGGTGAAAGACACATCCCTGAGTGCCCAAAACTCACGGAAATAAGTACGGCTTTCTTTTCTCGCGACGCGCTGCAGCTTAGGGGCAAAGAACTGCTTCAGACGGTCACGCGGACGAGAGTAGATCTGGTAGCATTTGCTTAAATTGCTAACCTGAATCGCAACATCGTTAGAGGACATCTGCAAACCCCTTTCTGGTTTTCTGGAAGAAAGCATAACCCAGCCAAGCCACTAACATCGCGGCCAACGTATAGACCGCCAGGCCACTCCAGTTGGGCATCTGACCCCAGATCAAAATATTACGCGCTTGTTCGATGATAAATGTCAGAGGATTGAGCATAATCCAGATCCGATACTTCTCAGGCAGCGCGGTGATAGGGAAGAAGACCGGGGATAAAAACATCATTACGGTGGTAATGATTACCGTAGTCTGGCCGACATCACGGATAAATACCCCAAGTGAAGCCAGGATCCATCCCAAACCAAGGCAAAAAATGACCAGCGGCAAGAAGACCAACGGCACGAACACCAACGTCCAATGCAAATAGCCGTTGAACAGGAAAAAAGCGCTAAGCAGAACCAGCAGGCTAATCAAAGTGTGAAACAGGGCAGCACATAAGCTGATCACCGGCAAGGTTTCCAAAGGAAACACCACTTTCTTCACGTAGTTAGTATTTCCCAGAATGATCTGCGGGGCACGGTTCACGACCTCAGCAAAAAAACCGTGAACAATCATGCCGACAAAGAGAATCACGGCAAACTGGGTGCGGCTTTCATCTCCGCCGACAGACCAGCGAGCTTTAAAAACGACAGAAAAGACAAAAGTATAGACAACGAGCATAAACAAAGGGTTTAAAAACGACCAGGCCAGTCCCATCGCGGAACCTTTGTAGCGGCCGATCACTTCGCGTTTGGTCATCTGCAGAATCAGCTGCTTGTAGCCCCATATGTTACGCACCAAGGAGAGCGGTGATATTGGTTGATTTTTATGCGGATTACTCATTCCCCTGCCCCCTGTATGATCACGGCAGTATGTATCACCACCATAAACTCATTAAAAATAATCATAATCAACACCTTAATACTTTTAACTCGCCGTCTTTACACTTTTTCTCGCGATGTATGCTACCGCTTGCGACCGTTTTCTTTCATAGGAATGCTCTTTAAGCATTGCTGGTTATAGTGGCGGCGCTGACGATCAAAAAACCACCCCCACTTGCAAAAGTAGGCAACGGCAGAGCGTAAATGATGGCCCAGCAGCACCAGATTTTTATAAGACCCTTTGCCGAAGACATGTGTGATTTGCGCTCCCGAAAAGTAGATGATGTCGCTATGCGGCAAAGCCCGGCGACAGAGATCGACATCTTCCATATACATGAAAAAGCGCTCGTCAAATCCCCCCAACTTTTTCAGCAACGGTGACGCTATCAGCATGAAACACCCTGACACGGTCGGTACGGCAAACGTTGAATCATAATCAGCAGCCTGGAGCTCATAGGCTGCATCCAGCTTAGCCCCTAAACGGGGGATAAAGCGGCGCAACAGCAGATTTGCCGGCGTCGGCAGCAATCGGCAACTGTACTGAAAGCGGCCATCACTGTAATGTATCCGCGGAGAAACAAACTGATGTTTCCCTTCGCTGGCGAACTGATGCAAACCCGCCAACGCGCCGACTTCAAAACTGATATCCGGGTTGCAGATCAAAAAATACTCGCAGGAGTCAAGGTAGCGCGCCATCGCCAGATTGTGCCCGTGACCAAATCCGCCATTTCCTTTAGCAGAGATGCAGCTGATACGGGTATTATTCAAGGCATCGGCCCAATCGGCACCGCCATTATTGACCAGAACAATCTTATCAACGCAGCGCTCCGCCAAAAGAGACGTCAAGGTACCCGCCACCTGCTCATAGCTGTGGTTGAATAAAACGATAGATGCAACGATCTGAAATTGAGATTTTTCTTGGTCTACAGCCATGCTGTATCTAGTTCCTAAACCCGTAATTTACCGCAGTCACAAAGTCATGCCATTAGGGTGGTTAAAAGACTGAACGTCAGGCCCATAAGCGATGTTAACATTTAATTAACATGCAAAAACGCCAAAGGGGATAGCATTATCCCCTTTAATCTCATCCATTTGAAGGATCATCACTGAGATAATATCTTCCGGATTACAGTTTTAAGCTGCTGTTCCCATGGGCTAGGCTTCAGAGCCAGCGCACAAATCTTGCTGGTGCTCAGAATCGAATACGCTGGCCTGGATGCGGGCGTTGGATATTCATGGGTTGCGATAGGTTTGACGCTCACCTTATGCGGATAGCGAGTTGATGTTTCCGCCTCCCGGAAGATAGCGCAAGCAAAATCGAACCATGAAACAGCGTTATCGCCGCAGTAATGATAGATGCCATAAGGCAATTGAGGATGGGAAAGCATAGCGATGACCGTCGCTGCAATATCTCCCGCATAGGTTGGGCAACCGAGCTGGTCGCTCACCACGCCCAACTCCCCTCTCTGCGCGCCGACTCGCAGCATGGTTTTCACGAAGTTGTTACCGTACTCGCTGAAAACCCAGGCCGTTCTGATCACGACGGTTTTCGGATTAGCTTGTAATGCTGCCCGCTCACCCTCGAGTTTCGTCTGCCCGTAAACGCTCTTGGGCGAACAAGGTGTCTCTTCACAATACGGTTCCGATGAAGTGCCGTCAAAGACGTAATCGGTCGAGATGTGTATGAAAGGAATGTCTAACTTCGCCGCCGCAGCAGCGAGGAAGCCGGGACCGAACGCATTGATTGCCCGAGCCTTTTCAGGTTCTGATTCCGCTTTATCCACCGCAGTATAAGCCGCAGCATTGATAATGGCATCCGGTACTAGCTGCTCAACCGTCGCCGAGACGGCGGCGGAGTCCGCGATATCCAATTGCTGGCTGTCCATCGCCACCAGGGTCCAATTGGCAGGGAAACGATCGATAATACAGCGCCCCAACTGCCCTGCAGCACCGGTCAAAAGTACACGCATTAAAAAAGCTCTCTAAACAGTTTTCCCTGCAGATCCTTTGGCGACAACAGCGGCTCGCTGACTGGCCATTCGACACCTACTTCCGGATCGTTCCACAGCAGGCACCCCTCATTACTTGGATCATAGTAATCAGTGCATTTATATTCAAAATCAGCCGAGTCCGAAACTACGACAAAACCATGGGCGAGACCAGGCGGAACCCAAAGCTGGTTTTTGTTCTCTTCGGACAGGTAGACGCCAACCCACTTTTTGAACGTCGGCGACTCGGGACGAATATCGACGACCACATCGTAGACCTCGCCGCG